>RCNB010000428.1_pt1 | contig 41705 bp, 45 predicted proteins | sample 2041321 | NCBI WGS metagenome assembly RCNB01 (sample SAMN09708232, study PRJNA481090) | Marine sediment metagenome, whole genome shotgun sequencing project.
GGCTACCTTTTCTATGGGTGTCTTCCACTTATTGGTAACAGTGGGCCGTAAATTTGGGAAAAATAGTATGCGGTGGGAGGGGGTATTACCGGGGGTGGTGTCTCTCCCTGTGCTCAACCAGATTGTTCATGGTCACGCCTCAGCCCTTTCGGTGTTGACGCGATGAAGAACAGGTCCGGGTCGTTGGGAATATGCATTAACTGTCGGAGCGGGGCAAGTCTCTCATCGTCCAGCCTGCAGCCGTCGAGGCTCGCTGGAACCCTTTTCAGACCCGACCTCCATGATAATGTATGGTTCTAGATTTCTCGGGTTTCAAAGATATCCCCGTCATCGACTGCCACGTTCACCTATGGGTACTCAGGAAAACAGATGAGATACGTCATCACGGTCCCCAGCTTGACGCATTGGTAGAAGTCATCGAGTCCAGTCGACTAGAGGGAATGTACGTGTTCAACGGTCCGGATCACCCCCCTCTGAAGCTCAAGGCCGAGCGCCCCGACCTGTTCTACGCAGGGGGCCCTGCTCCCTGGACAGGTGAAACCTCCTCCTACAAGGTTGATGACTGGGGCGAGTACATCGCGGGGCTTAGGTCGAAGGGCTACGACGGCATCGGTGAGATGGGCTCCAAGACGGTCCTCCGTGAGGTTCACACACCGCTGGACTCTGATTACTACAAGGGCTTCTGGGAAGCCTGCGAGGACCAGGATTTTCCGGTACTGTGCCACATCGGTGACGTGGAGGACTTCTGGTACGAGGAAAAGACACCAATATGGGCAAAGGTCAGGAACTGGGGCTACTACGACGGAGACTACCCCATGCTTGACGAGCTCTACGATGAGATCGAGAACGTGTTGGCGGGACACCCCGGGCTCAAGATAGCCCTCTGCCACTTCCTGTTCATGTCACCCGAGCTAGAACGGGCAGTCGAGTTCCTTGACACGTACCCCAACGCCAACCTTGACCTGTCCCTCGGGGTCGAGCTCATGTACAACATATCCCGCAGGAGGGACGACTACAGGGAGTTCTTCAAACGGTACGACGACAGGATCATCTTCGGCACAGACATTGGCATGAGCAAGACGTTTTCGGAGCACCAGGCCAGGGTGTGGATGATCCGGAGATTCCTTGAGACCCCCGACGAATTCTATACTCCAGACGAGGCCGATGACTTGCTGACGAGGTACGAGCTGCCCTACATCGGGCTCGACCTTCCTGACTCAAGCCTATGGAAGATCTACAGTGGAAACTTCAAGCGGCTCTGGGGTAAAAAGCCAGCGGGATTGCCTCAATAGGTTGGCATCGAGCCCTATCAACGGAAAAATAGGGGAGAGTTGATTACTCCAGCCAGAGGTCCCTGTCCTGGGGCTTCCAGATCTCCACGTTCATGCTGGTGTGGTCGAAGACATCCATGTAATAGGGGTCCACGGTCTTGTACTCCTTGTAGGGGCCGTCATAGTCCTTGCGCCTCGCCTTGTACTCCTCAAAGGCGGCCAGGCTGTCGTACTCCCATATCATAACGTGTCGCTCAGTCTCATCGCCCGCGATGTACTTGGTCATGTACCTAAGACTCTTCCACTCGGGGAACAGGTCCCTGTGCTCCTTGACCCACGCTATCCAGTTTCTCATCGCAGCCTCGTGTTCGTGCTCCCTGCCCGGTTTGACCTTCCATGACTCGACTTCGTAGATTGCCATCTAAATCCAATAGAACTCGCCCCCCAGACGTTTAACGTTTAATACGTGTTATTCATAGGAAGCGAATAACTGGTAACCTACTATAGGAAATAAGGTTCGTAATTACCACCCCTATTATATGCGTAGAAATCTCGCACACCAAATATATGAAAAATACAAAGAAGAAGACCCTCGACACGCACGCCAAGGGCAGGTAGATCCTAACTCACTAAGCTACCAAGCTAGGACCTTAAGCACCTCAGGAGGTAGCTAGTACCTCACCTCAACCACCTCAGGGGGGACCTTAAGCAGCTCAAGGGGTAGCTTAGGTGGTAGGTCAGGTACCTCAATGGGTACCCTAACCAAGCTAGCTACCTACCCAGCCAGATAGCTCATCAAATACCTTACCACTTCGAGCGAGCACACCTACCATACCGCATCGTAGATTTGTTTTCTTCACTGGGTAAGTATTCGCTTCTCATGAAACATGAATTCTATACACGTATTTCACGATTCATGAAGCAGATATCAGATCATACACAAAAAACGTGGGTTTTATCTCTGCGAGCCATAACCCAGTACCATGAGCGATGAGCCAAGGTTCTCCCCGAACCTCGTCATGTTGGTAAGCATCGTGGCCGTATCGACGGCTTCTATCCTCATCAGGTGGAGCGATGCGCCCGCGGTCATCATCGCCATGTACAGGATGATCATCAGCGTGGTCATGCTTCTCCCTTTCTTCATCATGAACGACGGCGTCGCAAAGCTAAGGGAGCGGGGGGCGAGGGACATCCTCGGCTTGTTTGGCGTTGGAGTGGTTCTGGCCATCCATTTCGCGTCATGGATCACCAGCCTGGGCATGACCTCCGTGGCCAGCAGCGTAGTCTTCGTCCACATCGACCCGGTAAGCCACTTCTTCCTCAAGGAGAAGATCAATGGGCGGGTCCTAGCTGGGATTGTTATCAGCCTGATTGGCGTGACGATCATCGCATTGGGTGACGCCGGGGCCAACGAGGCCAGCCTAATGGGGGACCTACTTGCGCTCCTTGGAGGCTTGATGCTGGGCATCTACCTGCTCGGTGGAAGGATGTTCAGGAGGGACTTGGACCTGACAACCTATGTTGTCCCCGTTTACGCCTCGGCTGCCGTCGTCCTGCTTTTAATGAGCCTGCTTACTGGGGCGCAGTTGATAGGTTACGCCTCGAGGGACTATATCCTCTTCTTCCTCATTGCGCTTGTCCCCATGATATTCGGGCACACGTTCTACAACTGGGCGTTGAGGTATGTCTCCGCGCCCGTTGTATCTGTTAGCCTTCTGGGTGAACCTGTGGGGGCGTCGATACTGGCCTTCTTTTTGCTCAACGAGGTGCCTGGGAACCAGGTGATACTGGGCGGCGTAGTAACACTGGCCGGGATATTGTTGAGTTCGTATCGCTCCGAGTAGAAAAGGCCCTTTTAAGGTCTTTTAGCTAAATTCTATCGTTTTTATGTTGATGACACAGAAGCTTTAAAGACCGAATCGCTTGTTTTATCGCCAAGTTCATTCCGAAAGCCCATAGAGTGTGTTCATTTGGACGCAAATATAATTGTGATACTCATCTCGTTAACCCTGTTCCTCGCATACACAAGCGGGATACTGTTCACGTTGACGAGGGTCCCCGATATCGTGTGGATGATCGGTTTCGGCATCCTATTCGGGCCCGTGCTCGGGATATTCAAGGCCGACAATATCTCAAACCTCATCCCATTCGTAGTGGTGATGGCACTGAACCTCCTATTGTTCGAGGCAGGGCTAAGCGTGGACCTGAAGACCTTCAAGGAGAGCCTGCAGAAATCAGGTTACCTAGGGGTAATCACTTTCTCCCTAACTGTCTTCGTGATCGGTAACCTCCTTCACTTCATTCTCCCGGCGACGTTCACCATAACGGAGGGACTATTATTCGGGGCGATGATAGGAGGCACAAGCACGTCGACGGTCCTCTCTATCCTTGGTTGCATGGGCATGAGCAGCAACGATGCGGCCGAGTGCAGGCTATTCTTGGCACTGGAGTCCATAGTCACTGACAGCCTCAGCATAGTGACCACCATGACCCTTATCCGGCTCATCCAGATGCCCGAGATCCCATTAACCGAGGGTGTCAAGGACATCGTGTTCGTGTTCATAGTCGCCATCCTCGTCGGGTTCGGCGTGGGGGTGCTCTGGGTGCAGATTCTTGATGTCGCGAGGAACAGGCCTTTCAACTACATCATGACTATCGCGATGCTCTCCGTGAGCTACACTTTCGGTGAGCAGATAGGTGGGCCAGGGGCAGGTGCCCTGTCTGGTCTGGTCTTTGGGCTTACCATGACCAATTACCCCATTTTCGTGTCCCGTTTCAAACTCAAGCAGAAGGTCAGGGTCGAGAAGCGGAGGCTGAGGGCGTTCTACGAGGAGATTACGTTCCTCATCAAGTCAATCCTTTTCCTGTTCGTTGGGCTCCAGTTCAGTTTCTCGGCCATGCACATCGCGCTTGGAGTGGGACTTGCCATAGTGATAGGTCTGATAAGGTACTCCTCGGTCACCGTAACGGGGTTCTTCGTGCCCCTGAGCCAGGTGGAAGTGAAGGTATCGAGGCTGGAGTTCAGCAACGGGCTCACCGCTCTCGTGCTCTCACAAGTTCCTGGCCTCGTGGAGGGCAGCCATCTCTTCACGGATACAGGGGTCTTCGTCAACCTGATAGTGCCGATCGTCATGACAACGGCGCTATTCGGGGCGATAGCCGGTCCGATACTCTATAAGGACAAGCCAAAACCCGAACTGGTGCCTGAACCCTTAGATGAGGTTTAAAGGCGATAAGAACTTAGGGCTGTGCATGATTGATAACACCGTTTTCATGGAAAAGGTTCAGGACGAGGCGGACAAGGTTCTCCCTGAGCTGAAAAAAGTAAAGGACGAGATCGGACTCAATCCTGAGCTCGGGAGCGAGGAAGAGAAATCAAGCCAGCTCCTAGTTGACCTGCTCCGAGGTCACGGGTTTGAGGTCGAGTACCCCTTCTTCGGGATGCACACAGCCTTCAAGGCAGTGAAGAAAGGAAAGGAGTCCGGCCCGGTCATTGCGATATGCGCAGAGTACGACGCCCTTCCGGGTGTCGGGCACGGGTGCGGTCACAATATCATCGGAACCGCAGGGGTCGGGGGAGGCATTGCAGTCAGCAAACTCCTTGACGACCTCCCCGGCGAGGTATGGGTCATAGGGACCCCGGCCGAGGAAGGGCATGGACCGTACGGTGGCTCAAAGGTTCGCATGGCGGAGCAGGGCGTGTTCGACGGCGTTGACGTAAGCTACATGATCCATCCCATGACTGGCACCTCGATGGTCACCGGCAACTTCCTGGCCGTCTCGGGGATCACATTGAAGTTCAAGGGCAAGACCGCCCACGCCGCGGCCGATGCCCACAACGGGCAGAACGCCTTGAACGCGGCCGTACTCACATACATGGCCATCCACGCCAACAGGCAGCAGCTCAGGAGGGACGCCAACCCGGTGGTTCACGGTATCATAACCGAGGGAGGGCTGGCTAACAACATCATCCCCGACAAGGCCGTCCTCAGGTTCGGGGTCAGAAGCAGCGATGACACCTACGTCCCCGAGCTCGTGGAGATGGTGGTCAATAGCGCCAAGGGCTCTGCGCTGGCAACAGGATGCGAGCTGAAATACACCGTCAGCTCTGGCCTGAAATCAAACCTGCCAAACGACGGCCTCGAAAAGCTCTTCATAAAGGTCTTCGAGGCGCTGGACCACGAGTACACGGACCCAGTAGCCGTAGCTAAGATGCCGCCGGGGGGCAGCACTGACTTCGCGGACGTGACCCACGTCGTTCCAGGCATCCACCCCATGATCGGTCTCGCCCAAGAGGAGATGGCGATGCACAGCAAAGAGTTCGCCGATGTCACCATGACACCCGAGGGGGACAAGGGACTCGAGGTGGGAGTCAAGGCGCTGGCCATGGCGACCGTGGAGCTCCTCACGAACCCTGAGATGCTGGCTGAGATCAAGGCCGAGTTCGAGAAGAGAAGGCTAAAATAATCAACTCTCACCCCTTTTTCATTACTATGACTCCTGATCCCTTCTGGCAGAACCCAAAAACCGTAGCTTTTAAGGACGGTACCCCTGTCACGTTGAGACCGGAGGAGGCTGGGGACCTTGAGCCCACATGGGAGATGTTCTCAACGCTCTCACAGGAGACCCTCGAGTTCCTGCCGATTCCCTTCAACAGGGAGCGGGTTGAGGGCTGGTTCAAGAACATAGACTTCGATCAGCACCTACCCATCCTTGGTTTCGTTGAAGAGGACGGTAAGACGAGGGTGATCGCCTCCGCGACCCTGGGTTTCAAGTCGATGGCGCTGTACAGTCACAGGGCAGAGTTCGGGATCACCGTCCACGACGACTACCAGGACCTGGGACTGGGCACCACGCTGACCAGGTACATGATTGATATCGCCCGTGAGAGGAGTATCAAGAAGGTCGACCTCATGGTGGTGGCCCACAACGAGAGGGCCATAAGCATCTACGAGAAGCTTGGCTTCAAGATTGAAGGCCACCTCAAGATGACCCACTTCAACCATGTGCTCAACGAGTACTGCGACGAGTACAAGATGGGTTTGCTGCTGGAGGACTAGTTCCTAATCCTCTCCAGCAGCCTCGGCACGGCGATCAGTGCGTCCCCCTGGTGGGCCACCGGGTTCTCCCTCACCGTGAATACGTAGCCCGTCTGGGGGGCCTTCAGTACCTGGAGGGTCTCGAAGGTCCGGGGGCTGTAGATGAAGCCTATCCTGTCCCCCTCCTCCACCATGTCACCTAGCTTGACCTCAGGGATGAATATGCCTCCCCTTTGTGCAAACGCGTAGAACTTTTTCCTCTCGGCGAGCCACTCAAGCTTGACCTGGGTCTCGGGCATCACCATATCCCCCTCGATTATCCCAAGGTTCAACATGATGTTCCTGACGCCGTTGTACGCGATCGTCACTATCTCCTCATCGAAGTGGCCGAAGCCCCCCAGCTCAGGCACGATGGCAGGGATGCCGTTGTCAACGCAGCTTGCCCTGAGGGTCGCCCTCCCCCCGTAGGCCTCCGCCTCCACGTACATGATGGGCGCCCCAAATAGGTGGGCCATCTCCTCGGACCTCAACGCGGTCTCGCTGGGCGCCAGCTCGGACACCCCGTCCGCCTCGTAGAACACCCACACCGGGTTGTTCCTGCCAGCAGTGTGGAGGTCCACCACCTCGTCGGCGTGGCTCACTAGCTCTGTCCATATGAGGTGGGCCATCCTCTCGGTCAGCGAGCCCTCAGGGTCGCCGGGCCAAACCCGGTTCATACCGCCTGGCTTAGGGTCGAGAATGGTGGCCCTCGCCCTCTCCCTGAACGCCAGGGGGTTGGGCAGACAGTAGATGAGGGTCCCATCCATAAGCTCTGGCTTAAGGCCCGTTATGAGCCTCCTGAGGGCCTCCAGGCCCATGACCTCGCTGCCATGCTGGGCCACCTGCACGAACAGGGTCTTGCCCTTCTCCTTACCGTGGAGCACCGTGAACGGTATCTCCATGGCCTGGCCATCAGCGAAAAACTCCGGGATCGTGAGGACCCCGTTCTTTTTCTCACCCGGGTTAACCGTTAAACCCGCCACAACGATTGGATCATTCAATATTATCAGATAGAAACCCGCGGTTAACTGGCTTAACGCTTGCTATGTGGGGCGCCAGTGGATGCTCTTGCTGGTGGTAAATTTCTGTTTAACGGGGAGCCCCATGCCGATCCTGACGATCTCTGGCACTATCTGCCTCGCGAACCGTTCGGTGGGCTTGCCCAGCGTTATCCCCTGGCAGTTGGGGTCCATGTACAGGTAGTACGTCTTGTCACCCATCTGGACCCTGGCGTTGTCGCCCCTCTTGTAGATGGGTTTGTTGTTCAACCTGAAAGGGAAGAGCCTGCAGGCCGTGGGCTTCTGCCCCTGTAGTGTGCATATCCACCTCCCCATCAATGGCCTCTGGAACGTGCACCTGCCGTTGCTCTGGTTGCGGAGGTAAGCCTTCCCCAGGCCGTACTGGAGGACGTTCTGGCCGTACTGGTTGGTAATCCTGACCATCTCGTCCATCTTCAGCGGCACCCTGTACCCGACGCAGCAGTTCCCGCAGGCCTTACAGGACCAGCTGGAAACCTCACCCCAGGGGACAAGCGCGCTGTTCTTCATGACGGTCTACTGCCTTAATGCTCGGGAGCCTAAATACCTAACGAAAGGGTTATCGCCGCTTCTTCTTGTCGGCTTCCTCCATCTCGTAGAGGAGCCCGTTGATGTTGTAGTGCTGCTTGATGAGGTTCTGGGTGAATCGGCCGAACCAGTAGAAGACGCCGAGGCTGAATATAATGATCACAACGCTGAGAATGTCAATCATGTTCATTTGCCGATCACATGTGGTGGGGAGTTATGGATTATAATGTTTGCTAAAACTTGTCTAGGGGCGCAGCCATGACCCAGGCGTCCTCGCCATTCAGGTAGTAGCCGTAGTTTCGCTTCACCTTGGTGAAGCCCAGATTTGCGTACAGGTTCACGGCCGGCTCGTTGCTGACCCTTACCTCGAGGTATCCCTCATTGCTATCGTAGGTCCTTCGCCCGCGGCCCATGGCCTGCTCGACCAGCGCCTTACCAATGCCCCTTCTCCTGTAACTCTCCATCACGGCGATGGAGACCACGTGGCAGAGCCTCGCAGGGGACAGCCTTCCCCGTTTTGACCAGCCCTTCTCGATGCGGCACATGATATAGCCCTGTATCTCACCGTCCATCTCGGCCACTATGAAGGTATCTGGGAATCGAGTGTACAGGTCCTTGTAGAAGAAGCTGCTGTAATTCTCTGGGAGGCACGCTGTGTTTATGTGCATAACGCGTTCAAGGTCGCTTACCGTGAAGGTCCTGAGGGTAAATCCTTGATCACTCATCTGAGTCTATTGATTCTGCTACCTCCTAAATTTAAATAAATCGCATCAGGACAGGGGAGGTTTAAACGTATCCGAGTCAAATGGGTCTTGATGGCGGATAAAACCCCGGAACCGAAGGTGATGGACCCAGTGTACGTCAACGCTGTCCAGAGCCACTTCGAGGTAGTCAACGCTTACTGGGAGCGGACTACGCCCACGTTCATAGTGAAGACAAGGGGCAAGGGGTACAGGCAGCACCTTATGAAGCCGGCGTTCAAGGCACTGGCCGACGAGCTGCGCGGGCACGGGTACCTACCCCGTATCAGGTGGATAATAGACAACTACCACCTCTCAATCCTGGAGAGGAAGGCAGGGGGTGAGGAGAACTACCTCAGGAACAAGCTCCTGTTCGCGGCAACGGTGCTCACCGTCATGTTGGACGGCTATCTCCGCAGCAACAACCCCATACTGACCCAGGAACTGATGATTGGGGTACCCGTCATTGTGAACGCCCTGATCTTCACATTCGGCATCCTCATCATATTCGGGGTCCACGAGTACGGCCACAGGTATATGGCCATCAAGAGGGGCATAGACACCAGCCAGCCCTACTTCATCCCGGCCCCACCTGGCATGGGAGGGACCCTGGGCGCAGTCATCTCTCAGAGGGAACCTCCCGTAAACAGGGACGCGTTGTATGACCTAGGCCTCAGCGGCCCCATCGCGGGGTTCGTGATGACGACGCTGGTAGGAATCCTCGGGATAAGCCTAAGCTTCGTGGTCTCAAACGCACAGGCCACGCGCTGGATGATAGAGTACCCCAGCATCAGGTTCCAGATCATGCCCTTGCCTCTTATCCTGGAGATGATCGCCACTGCGCTAAAGCCCACCATGGAGACAGAGGTGCTCATCATGCACCCCGTGGCATTCGCGGCCTGGGTGGGTTGCATAGTCACCTTCATCAACCTCATCCCCGCTTGGCAGCTTGACGGGGGGCACATCATCAGGGCATTCGTTGGAAGGGAGTCCCACAAGATTATCTCGGCGGCCGGTGTCATACTGCTGGTTATTTCCGGGTACATGTTCATGGGCGTGGTGGTCGCCTTCTTCATGATGAAGGCTGGCGGGGAGTCAATTGAGCCACTTGATGACATCTCCCCACTGAGCCCCTCACGGCGGCTGGGCCTGATTCTCTACGTGACAGTGATGCTGCTGAGCCTGGTAGCGCTTTTGCCCATATAGTAGGGGCCAGCGACCTGATCAATGGCACGAAAAAAGATTATTGATTACCCAAGGAGTACATTGGTCAAATTAACAGGGTTGTCAGGCCGTGAGGAATCACCGTTGTCCTGCGCCCCCGCCTCGTCTGGACCGCCCTGGTGTATGCATCGTTAGCGTTTCTTGCCGGTTCCATGCCCAGTGACTCAACAATGTATCCCGGTAATGCCGATACGAGGATCACTCGGTGATCCTTCAGGACGTTCTTGACCTGCTTCAGCGACTCCGCGCCGTACATATACCTCCTCTTGAACTCGGACTGCTCTGATACCTGGGCCAGTTGGGTGAAAGCCTCTGCACCTAGCCCGGCGCTGCACTCTGCCAGCAGGATCAGGGTCCCATTTTTCTTAGCTGCCTCAGCGGCGCTCAACAACGCCAGGCTCGCCGAGTTAAGGCTCTGGTCGAACGGGGCTCCACCTGCGCTTACCACAACGATGTCGGCATTTCCCTCGTGACGGGCCTCGTAATGGGTTGACAGGCTGTTGATGGCCCTGCCCCATGTCTCCATGTAACTCCCTGCGTGGGCCGCCAAGACCCTACCCTCGTTGTTCGTGACGAAGTTGATGGCAAAGTCAATGCCTGTCTTCTCGGCGGCCTCAAGGGCGTCCTCCTTGATGGGGTTAAGCTCAATGACCCCCGGCGTAATGTCTCCGTCGATGTAGAGCTTCCGGTTCTCCTTGATCGTCTCAAGGGACGAGATGCCTGGGACGACGGCGTTGTGGGCGCCGCTGAAACCCATGTACTGGTCAAGGCGTGTCTCGCCCACGGCTATCTTCAATGAAGCGTCGTGGTACATGCCGTTGATCTTGACTGGCGTGCCCCTGTTGGTGGCGCCCAGGTCAACGAGACCGGCGGTGTCTCTGCTATGCACCACTACCCGGATGTTCCCCAAGTCGGCGGATTCTTTTATGGCGTCTATTATCGGCGACTTGTTTCTCTCGTGGTCTCCGTTACCTATGATGATGGTGATCCTATCCCTGGGTATGATGAGCTCCACAAGCGACTTCACCACCTCCCTGAGCGTCTGGACGACCGCGTTGGGGCTCGAATAGTTCTCCACGGCTATCGCGACTGTCGTCTCGCGTCCCAGCAGCTCTTCCAGCCTGCTTCCAATGGGCTCCTCGAGGGCATCCACGATTATCTCCGACGGTGACTTCTCAGGCTCCACGTTTGACGGCTTCGCTATTCCAAGCAGGTAATCCATCTCAACTGATACGTAGACCTCGGTCTCGCCGTAGGGCAGCCAGCAATCAACCATAATATAGATGATATCTTTGTGGTCTTTTATCTTTCGGGGAGCCTACGGCGTCAATGAGTTATCCTGGGTGGGCGCAGTCGTGTTCCCGACGATATCCGTCCTAGACCTCATTATATCCTGGAGGTTCTGTGTAGCGATCTCGATCCTGTGCAAGAGTTTCTCCCTTTCCAGTGTCTGGTCCTGATTCTCAAGCTGAAGGGTCAACCTGTCTATCTCGTCAAGCAGCCTCGCCGTATCGTCGCCGTTTACCTTCATGAGTGCCTCCCTCATCTGACGCTCGGCCTCCCACAGGGTCCTCACCGCCTCGCCAGTGTTACCAGCCTGCATACTATCCTGTGCGGCCCTGATGCGCGACTGAATATCAGTTATCTCACCCAGGGCGCCTGAGACCTTACCCGCGTCGACCGCCTCAAGCAAGACAAGGGTGTCCCTCATCTTCGTGTACCTGCTCTCGAGGGCCGTCTTGTACCTTGAAGCCAGCCTGTCCCTGATCTCGGCCTGTCTCTGCTGGAGGGATGCCCTGCCGCTCTTCAACTGGTTGCTGACCATCGTGAGCTGCCTCGCCGCCTCGCCGACCTGGTTCGAGTCCAAAAGGTCCTGTGCATCATGAAGTTCTCCCTGCAGTCTCCTGAACCACATGGGCGTCAAGCCCGGGCTGAAGCCTTTCTCATCGATTGTTTCGGTCGTCTTCTTCAACTCGTCCAGCTCTGCTTGAAGCCTGTTGATGGCCTCCCATGCCTTTACCGTGTTCCTGTCCTGCTCCAGATCATGAGGGGGCTCAACATCGGGTGTGCTGTACGATTCATCAACGACTTGGTTGAACAAACCAAGCGCCTCCCTTCCCTGATTCATGGCCTGCACATAGTTTCCCGCCTCGAATGAGTTTCCAGCCTCTGCGAGTACCTGTAGGGCTTCCCTGTAAGTGTTCAAGGCGTCCTCGTCTTGGCTCCCCGCCTTCCTCGCCTGGATAAGCGCCGTCTCGGCCTGTTTCTTGGCGTTTGAGACCATCATTCTCATGGTCTCGGCTAGTTGACTCGGCGTCATCCCCGAGACAACGAATGAATCCTCGGTCATGTCGTCTCCTACCCTGATCTGAACCATGTATGTGTCCACCGTTGCCGTTGCGTTGAGTCTGTAGGTCCAAACGTACGTGCCGTCTTCCCCAACAGAGCCCGTGTGTGTCTGGATTAGGCCCCTTGAGTTGGCCAGGTCAAGGCCAAAGCTCTCACCGGGGTCACCCGTGATGGTGACCGTCACAACGTCGCCCGGCTTGAAATACCGTTCCGATACCTGGATTCCTGGATCAGCCGAGGCAAGGCTTACGCTCAACATGACGAGCAGAACCGCCGTGAGCGTCAGATACCCCTTCCTTACCATCTTTCTTACCGAGATACCCTTCTGCACAATGGTATTAGAGGAACCCCGCGGAATCGAGTGGAACAATCGTTTCATCTTTTAGCCCTCCTGTACCGCTCTACGATGGTCACCAGGCTCTGGCCGCCTATCTTCTTCTCCTCCACTAGCTCGTAGCGTATGAAACGCTTGATCATTCGCCACGTGCTGGTCCTGGGGATATCAAACCTCTCCCGTATCTCCATTGCGAAGGCCTCGCCGCCCCGCTCCGCCATGAACCTGAGAACCTCCTTGTCGCTCATCACCAGCTCCGGGTGTTCCTCGAATAAAGTCTCAAGATCGATCTCCACGTCGTCTAAGGGCTTAATCTCTTTCATTTGCCTTGATCTGTGAACCAACGCGGTCACGGTCCCGATTATTACCGCGGCCCCCGCCATCATAATCAATGAGTTGTTCTCGCTTCCGGGTGCCTCCGCGCTGATCACCAGCTCTAACGCCTGCTGTGAAAGCAAAACCGCCTCATCATAGTCCCCAGAATCGTACGCGGCCGACGCCTCGGCCAGCCTCGCTTCCGCCTCGTCGATGCCCAACGTCTTTCCAGCGTCCAATGCCGCTTCGACTGCCTCCTGCACCGCGTTTATCTGAGCCTGGGCCGTGACCGCCTCCTCTGTTATTGACTCCACCAGGCTCAGAGCCTCGTCCGCCTTTTCCTGCGCGGAAAGGTAGTCCTGGGCCTCGAAATATGACCACGCCTCCGATAACGCCTCCGCGGCGTCCGAGACGATGACTCCGTCGTCCTCCGCCTGCTGAATCGCCGTCTCGGCCTCATCTATAGCCTCGGAGGCAAGGGTCTCAGAGTCCACGATGTCCACGGTGTAGCTCACGGAGACCTCGCCGGCGGGCATCACGAGCCTTGTCTGCTCGTCCACCGTCTTTATCTCCAGCGGGATATCGTTCATGTTGATGATGGTGGCCCCGACTGGAAGCATTATCTCGGCGCTGATGGGGGTCTCGACGTTGATGCTCCACACGGCGCCGCTTTTTCCCGTCAGGTCAACCGTCAGGTAGCTCACTGTCAGGCTGCTTGAGCCGAGGCTGTCCACTTGATGATATCCGTCCACCACTGTGGACGCCAGTAGGAGGCCGTCCTGGTCAAGGATGAACAGGCCCTCCAGTGTGTCACCGAATAGGGTGATGTTCACAAGTGCTAGGGTCGGGTCCGCGTCAAGGTGGTAATCGACCCGTGTGACGCCGTCGGTATACACTGTGAAGCCTAGTGTCTGGGGTGAAACCTGAGCGTATACGGTTGGTATGAGCGCTAGCATAAGAACCAGTGGCAGCAGCCTTCCAAGCCTCAACGTTTTCCCACCGTTAATGTACGAAAGTAAGCCCACCCCCAATTAAGACCATCCTTCGTGGGTCTAGTATAATATTAAAAACGATGTACACCGTGGGTTAAGGGTGGTAAAATGACAGAGAGAAAGGTATCATACTTCCCAGAGATAAGCGAGGAGAACACAGAGCTCACACTCAAAGCCGCCAAAGCGAGGGCAGAAGAGGCAGGGATCAAGAACATAGTCATCTCATCGACCCGGGGCGGCACAGCCCTGAAGGCGCTTAAGCACTTCAAGGGCTACAACGTTGTTGTCGTAACTCACGTTGCTGGCTTTAGGGAGCCAGGCAAGATAGAGATGGACGACGAGATCGTACAAAAGATCAAGGAAATGGGTGGAAAGGTGCTGACCACCGTGCACACCTTCGGAGGCGTTGCGTCGGCTATTAGTAAGAAATTCAGCACACTTGAGAGTCCGATGCTAATCGCCAACGTCCTCAGGATGTTCGGCCAGGGCATGAAGGTCACGTTGGAGATCGTATACATGGCCGCAGACGCGGGCCTGCTCCCTATGGACGAGGAGGTTATCTCGATCGCTGGCACCGGAAAGGGCTGCGACACGGCTATCTTGGTGAAGCCAGCCCACAGCGGCAACCTTTTCGATCTCTACGTCAGGGAGATCATTGCGAAACCCACGGTTAGAAAATCATAACCTCTCTTTTTCTAGGAAAAGATAGAGAACCTATCTTTTCGCGCTGTATATTGGGCACTGTTCCGGGGTCTCTCCCTCAACGGGGTATCAATCTAACCCATTGCTGTACACATGAGCAGAATACTTGAAGGAAACTCGGCGTGTGCCATTTTTTATGTATCCTCCACCTACGTTTATCGTATCAGGTTGAATAACATTGAACGAGATTAGATTCCACGGAATGGGTGGACAGGGAGCTGTAATGGGCGCGCTGATGCTATCCGAGGCGGCCTTCGCCGAGGGCAAGTACGCCCAGAAGATCCCAGTCTACGGGGGCATGCGTCGTGGAGGGGACGTCACCGTCTTCCTCAGGCTCGACGACAAGCCCATCAGGAGAACCAGCGGCATCTACGAACCCGATGCCCTGATTATATTAGACCCCACACTCACCAAGCACGACAAGGTGACGCGCGGTCTCAAGGAGGGAGGGACAGTCATCCTAAATGACACCATCAAGCCCAGCGAGCTGGACATCGGATTACCGCTGGGAACCGTTGCGACCTTGGATGCCACATCTATCAGTACGGAGTTATTCGGCCCAAGGGCGATCCCCATAGTAAACACAATCCTAATGGGGGCCATCGCCAAGGCAACAGATTGGGTCAAGCTTGAGAACCTTTTCGAGCCCATCATGCACGCGTTCCCCGGCAGGATCGGGGAGCTCAACGTCGAGGCGTGCAAGAAGGGCTACGCGGCAGCGGAGGTCGCCTAGATGGCTCAGGTTGTTCGTTCGTTCGCCCCCAAGGTGGACCAGGAGACGTGCATCGCGTGCGGTATATGTGTGACGTACTGCCCCGAGAGCACGGTCTTGCTAACGGAGGAGAAGAAAATCATATTCGATTACAGGTACTGCAAGGGCTGCGGGGTATGCGCCAACGAGTGCCCTGTTAACGCCATAGCGATGGTAAAGGAGGGATCACAATGAGCGACAAAGAATTCACAAGGATGATGGAGGGCAACGAGGCAGCGGCCTGGGGAGCGAAGATGTCCCGGGCTGAGGTAGTGCCAGCGTACCCGATCACGCCCCAGACCGAGCTCATCAGCAACATAGCGACGTTGATCGCCGAGGGAAAGATGAAGACCGAGTACATCAAGGTCGAGGGCGAGCACACCGCTATGGCAGCGGCCGTAGGAGCCTCGGCTGCGGGAGCCCGGGTATTCACGGCGTCCAGTAGCCAGGGGGTCGCCTTCATGGATGAGCCCCTCTGGATTCCACCGGGGAGAAGGCTTCCGATAGTGATGTGCTTCGTCAACAGGTCCATGGCCCCCTTGGGCGGTCTCAGGCCTGACCACAACGACTCCATGCATCAACGTGACAAGGGCTGGATACTACTCTACTGCGAGAACAGCCAGGAGGTACTGGACACCATAATCCAGGCGTACAAGATCGCAGAGAACTCGGAGATATACCTCCCTGTGGGCGTCTGTTACGACGGCTACTTTGTCTCGGCGACGGCCACGCCCACCACTGTGCCTGACCAGGCAAAGGTGGACGAGTGGCTGCCATCGTACAAGCATGAATGGTACAGCTTGATGCCTGACAGCTACAAGATGCCCTCCCAGAGGAACTTCCTCCAACTTAGGATGGGGGTCGCTGAGGCACAACAGAAGGCCAAACAGGTCATCAAGGACGTCGACGCCGACTACAAGAAACACTTTGGCAGGGGCTACGGCGGTCTACTTGAGGAGTACAACTGTGACGGCGCCGAGGCAGTAATAGTGACCATGGATTCCATGACTGGAACAGCCAGGGACGTCATCGATGAGATGCGGGCAGAGGGCAAGAAGATCGGGCTAATAAAGCTCAAGTGCTTCAGGCCATTCCCCACAGAGGAGTTCCAGAAGCTCGCGCCAAAATACAAGGCCATCGGGGTCGTTGACAGGAACAACAGCTTCGGCTCAGCGGGTGGAGGCATTGTGAACATTGAGCTCTCAAGGGCGCTCTACAATGAACCCGACAAGCCCCTGTTGGTCAACTTCCACGTAGGGCTCTCGGGTACGGACGTGACCATGAACCAGATCAGGTACATGGCCGACGAGACCCTGGAGGCGGCCAAGACAGGCAAGGTGAAATATATCGTTGACTGGGTTGAGACCCATGACTTAGGAGAGGTGATGTAGATGACACACGAGATATTCGACCAACACTACAAGGAAGCAAAGATCCAGGGAGGGACCACGTGCTGCCCAGGCTGCGGTGGGCCACTCTTCTGGAAGATCGCGCTACAGGTTCTCGGACCAAACACCATAGTATACGGGGACGGCCCATGCGCCATGTGCGCCCTGAGGAACATCAAGGTACCCCACTACGGCATCCACTTCAGCTTCGTCGCTGATGGAGCAACCGGAATCGCCGCGGCTCTACGAGCCAAGGGCAGGGGAGATGTCACGCTGATCTCAAGCGCAGGTGACGGCGCCACAGCCGACATCAGCTTCGGAAAGATCAGCGCCGCCGCGGAGAGGAACGAGAACATGATCCAGATCTGCGTCGACAACGAGGCCTACATGAACACGGGCATTCAGAAGAGCGGGCTCACACCCTACGGTGCGTGGACAACCACTACACCGACGGGAAAGGAGACCAACAAGAAGGACATACCCATGATCATAGCCGCACACAAGGTACCCTACGTGGCCACGGCCAGCGTGGCGTACCCGGTGGACCTCAAGCGCAAGCTGGAGAAGGCCTTGAGCATCGAGGGCTTCAAGTTCATCCACACCATCATCCCGTGCCCAACGGGCTGGAGGTTCGACCCTGCCAAGGCCGTTGAGGTAACCAGACTGGGCGTCGATTCCTGGGTGACCCCTCTCTACGAGGTGGAGGAGGGAGTCCTCAAGGTTTCACGGAAGGCGGAGGCCAAACCGGTCAACGAGTACCTGTCCGCACAGGGCAGGTTCAGGAGACTGAGCGAGGAGCAGATCGCCTACATCCAGTCCGAGGTGGACAACAAGCGTGATGATCTACTTGCCCAGGACGGCAAGACCATCATCCACTAACCCCTTTTTCTCTTAACCGTTAAACACCCGGACAATTCTTTATTTTCCGTGAGCATCACAACCGTTGGCCACATCGCGCTTGACACAGTGATTACGGAAGAGCGGCGACTCGAACAACTAGGAGGTCCGCCGAGCTTCATGTCCGCGATAGGTGATGTGATTGACTCAAGGGTTGACGTGGTTACCCGAATCGGCCCTGATTTTCCTCAGCTCCACAATGAAGTGTTCAGGGAAAGGGGTATTGATCTGGCACAATGGACCTGTGAATCGCCAACAACCCGTTTCATCCTAGATTACACCGTCCAGCCAAGGGGCCTAGCGGTGAGGGTCGTTTGTGATGAGATTGAGGTACCCGATATCCCTGAATCCGGCTGCGTGATAATCTCCCCCATAGTGTGCGAGATCAACGAGTCCTTCCTTGACTCCGTTGAACCTGATTACCTCGCCCTTGACCCTCAGGGACTGGTGAGGAAAATCCATGACGATGGCTCCATCACCCTTGAGCCATGGAGGTCGGCCAACTTTGACCGTGTAGACCTGCTGAAGACGAGTATCCGTGAGCACTTCTACATCACAGGTGAGCCTGATCCCCTGAGAAGCCTGGGAAAAATCATGGAAAATAGGGTTGATGTTGCCGTGATCACCCTTGGGGATGAAGGTTCATTGGTGCAATCAGCCGATACCAGGCTGAAGGTGCCCGTTTACCCCACGGAGAGCATCGACTCCACAGGGGCTGGGGACTGCTTCCTCGCCGCGTTATCGTATTCCCTGTACAGAGGAGAGCCCCTTCCCTGGTCCTGCGCGTTCGCGTCAGCGGTTGCGTCATCAGTGGTGGAGACCCGGGGCCCCTTCATCGAACTATCAGGATCATCAGTCACGGAGAGAGCCGAGAAACTACACGAAAAGATACAGTTGATCTAGGCGAATCTTTGCCTGGCGAACCAGTAAACAACCAGGGCCACGAACATGTTTACTATCAACCAAGCCATGGTTCCCATAAATTCAATACCCGATCTGGCGGCCCTCGCCGCCTTTGCAGCTTCGGCTGCGTCAGCCTCACTCGCGGGTCCTGCGGTAGCGGCAACAGCTTCAACGGCTTCCGAGGCGGACTCTGCGAGATCATGAAGCTCATTCGATTCCACTGAATCCGATGTGCTTTCAGATAAGTCGTCTATTTCCAATGATAACGTCTCGTTCTCCGGTGAAAACCCTTTTCCGGTAACTGTGACCATCTCTCCCCCTTCCCCTGCGAGAGTGGGCGTCGCATACATGGCCACCTGGCCGGGGACAGCTGAGACGAGCATGTACCCTACGAACACGGCGATTATCATGTATGCGAGAGACTTGGGAGTCATCATCTACCTTGAACCCCCGTTGAACTTAATGCTAGAGATTAGAACAGCGCGTGCAAGCCCCATACTACACTGTTCAAATATTAGAACACTCAACGCGGCCTGTCCCTCCAGATCTTGATGGTCTCGTACCAGAGGATCACGTTGGGAACAAGCCCCATGATGATGGTGGTGAACGTCTCCCTCGTGGGATACAGCGGCGACTGGATCAAATATGTAACCAGCATCGTGGTCATGAGCACCGCGTAGAACAGGTAACGGGGCAGCATGATGCCCCCAAAGGTGATGAACTGGCGCAGGACGCCCACCTTGATCTCCCTCACCAGCTTGTAGTCACCGTAAACGTTCTCTATCAATTCCAGCTCCTGAAGCTTGTTCAGGTGGTAGCTGGACACGCTGGGGCTGCTGAAGCCGAGCTCCCGTTGGACCTCCCTGACACCAACGGAGTCCCCCGGGTTCTTGAGTATGTGCATGTAGACTAGGAGTGTCTTGCCCTTGAGCTCGGACTCTATGATGGCTTCTTCGCTGGACATCGGGGTTCCCTTTCATCAGATATTAATGAATCAGTCTTTAAACATGTTGAGAAGCGCCAGCGTGGCCTGAACCGCTTCTTCTGTCCGTACCGTGGCTGTGCCCTGGTTGGGCACGGTGTTCACGATGAAATCAAAGGCCTCCTCCATGCGCCTGCCCTGCCTCTCCATGATCTTCCCGACGCCCTCCTTGTAGGAGCCGAAGACTATCAGCGTCTTGTATGCCTCCTCCCATCTGGCCTCGATCTCCTCTGCGACATCAACAAAGTTCTCACCTAGCTTCGATGTGGCGATTGTCAGGTCCCACTCTGGGCTGTGAACCAGGTCGCTGAGCCTTCCCTTGCTTCCCCTGAGTTCGTATCCCCAGTACTCGTCCAGCCTTGCCTTCTTGACCTGCCTCCCCCTTGGAAGTGCGCCCATCTCCATGACCTGTGTCGTGATCCTTGCACCCAGCTGGGGTGCCTTCCCCCTTATGCCGAGGGGTGCATTGATGCCGATGTCAACGAGGTAGCCGTCATCGGTGTGCTTGATGACCACTCCATCCCTGTACTCGCCCTCCTTGATCTCGTCTAGGGTGTAACTGGTTGTATGGTGCGGTGTCCTCAGCGGCGGCAGCATCCCCGCGAACTGAAGCTCCTCCCTGTGCTCGAAAAGGTGCTTCCTCAGGTACTGGGGCGTCTCAAGGTACCCTAGAACGTACTTCATGAGCAGGCTCTCGTCCTGCTTGTCCCTGTATATGATGATCTCGTCCACCCTGTATACTCCCGCAGCCCGCCCGAGCTGACCTAGTACTATGGTTTTCTCCCGCAGGTGCCCTATCTCTGACACCATTGAAGATGGAACCGCCATGCTGATCTTGTTTCTTCTTCTCATTATGAATCCCTGTGTTTTGGCCAGCTACTCCAGCCCGTCTTGACGTATCTTTCCCTGCCTTCCAGGTCCGCCTTCACCCACTCAAGGAAGCCGTTGAAGCTCCTGATGCTCGCCAGCTCCCCTTTGGACCCCAGCCCCAACCTGACCAGGCTCTCGATGAACCTGCTCTCGGCCAGCGTCTGGGTCTCGTCCACTATCTTGACCTCTGTTACCTTGAACCCGAGCTCCTTGAGGGCGTCCTTTGCGTGGGTGAACACGTAACCCGTGCAGATGTGTATTGCCTCGTCGGTGGGCACATCGAGGGTGTCGATGCCCTCCAGTATAATCTGGGTCGCCGACCTCAGGTACGCCTTGTACTTGAACTCAGACCCCTGGAATAGCTCCAGGGGTATCTCGCCCCAGTGGCTCTCGCCTGTCTCGACCCTCCTGAGCACTATCACTGTGCCCCCGATGAGGTCTCCCCAGCCGGAGTCGTCCACCTCGATGACCATGGTTGATGCTATTTGATGGGGGGAGGTTAAAAAACAGTATCCTAATCCTTCATACTGGACTTCAGGGCCGCTATGGAGTCCGTGGTACTGGGGTCGATACCGTAGAGCACTCCTAGGTACGCGCTGGCGAAATCCCCGATGAGCAACGCTGACATCATCCGGGTCAACAATGATTTGCCCACTGCCTGGACCTCCACTAGCCTTCCGAACTTCTCCGACATGAGGTCATTGGACACCGAGATCTTCTTGCCTAGCCTTTCGCCCTCCAAGGGGTCCCTGATTATTACTGCGCAGTTAGTGCATAGCAGGTCCTCGTTCCCCTCCCTGGCCATGATGCTGTTGTGGAACATCTCAGGGAAAAAGTTGGTCGCGGCGGGGCTCTTGCTGTTCTCGTTGAACTGGGTGCTGTACCTGTACGCGACGGCCTGGAACTGGCGGGGGGCGTAGATGAACGGAATGTACTCCTTCAGTATGTTTGCCAGCTTTTTGCCCATGTTCTCCTCTGTGGGCACCTCCACCTTCATGGAGTCGCATAGGAGCCTGGTGACGCTCAGGGTCTCAAGTACCTCCTCGTACTGCCCTTCTCCTATCAACCCAATGTTCTTGGAGACGGCGGCCAGTGAGAAGAACTGGAAAGGAATCGCAGCACGGGGCTGCACTCCCTTCGGGAAGTATACGACCGGGTCACCGTTCTTCTTCGCGAGTTCCTCAAGCTCCCCTCCCGAGCAGAAGCAGATGACCCTGCATCCCCTTTTCTTTGCCTCTTGGTACTGGCTCAGGGTCTCCTCCGTGTTGCCCGAGTAGCTGACAGCGTAGACCAGGGTCTTCTCGTTCACCCACCCCGGTAGGTGGTACCCCCTTGAGACCTGAATGGGGACCGTTGCTGTGTACAGCATCCAGTCTGAGAGGAGGAGGCCTCCCACAGCGGAGCCCCCCATGCCCGCTATGAGGACCGATGAGTAATCGTAATCAGCCCCCAGAGCCACCTGAAGGGTATTCATTATCGCCTTCTCGGCGTTATCAGCGAACCTGGCTATCTCGGCTAGCATCCCATCCTTGTCGATGGATAGAACATGATCCACGTTATCGAGGGTCCCTTCCATACCCGATAGTTACCGGGTTGAGATTAAAAACAAGAGGGTTAGGCGACGCCGCATATCCTGCATGCGAGACCCGCGTACACCTTGATGGCGTCGAGGTAGTCCTGCACCCTGACGTGGTCCATCTGGGTGTGGGCGTACTTCTCCTCCCCGGGGCCGAACCCGATGACGGGGATTCCCAGGTGGGCGTATATCCTGCCGTCGGTGGCGAAGGTCCAGATGCCCTTCGTGGGCTCCCTGTAGCTCTCTGTGATGGCTTCCACTGCCTCACCTACCACGGGGTGGTCATCAGGGTCCGTGTAGAACCCCGAGAATACGCTCTCGTCAATGAGTGTGGATGGGATCACCGTTGCGTCAAACTCCGGGTCCTCTGCCTTCAGATCATCTATGATATCGTTGAGGCCCCTGTACAGGTCCTTCGCAGTGAAATCTGGGTGGTTCCTGCAGTCTATCCAGAACTTGCACTCCTCTGGCACCACGTTGCTCGCCTCCGGGCTGACAGCGATCTGGGTGATAGCCATGCTGGGCTTCCCGTAGATGGGGTGGACGGGCGTGCTTGGCGCGAGCTCGTCCTTGATCTTGGTGATCATCTTCATCGCCTTGTAGAGCGCATTGATGCCCCTCTCGGGGGCGCTGGCGTGGCACGCCCTCCCGTGCACCGTGACCCCGAACTTCATGCTTCCCCTGTGCCCGAGGGCAAGCTGCATGTTCGTGGCCTCACCGATGAGCACAACGTCCGCGAGGAACTGGCTGTCGACGATGGTGGACTTTGTCCCCGCTCCACCCACCTCCTCGAGGGCGACCCCAGCTACCTTGTAATCGCCCTTGAGCCTGATGCCCAGCTCGTTCAACGCTCTGCCAGCTAGGACCATGGCCGCCACGGCTGCTTTCATGTCGCAGGCCGCCCTTCCGTAGATTACATCTCCGTGGTCGCCCAGCTCCTCACCGTCCATTATCTTCCCTGAGTAGGGGTCAACCATATCACCGACGGGTACGTGGTCGATGTGACCGTTCAGCAGGAAGCTCCTGCCCCCGCCCGTGCCCTTGATGGTACCCATGGCATCGTTCAAGGCGTCAACGCGGGCAGTTGTGTAGTTAAACTCGTTCATCTTGCCAGCTAGGAAACGGGCCGCCTCGGCCTCATCGTAGCTCGGGCTGGGAATTGAAATAAAATCCTGGAGAAACCGGATGCAATCCTCGCGGTTCTCCACTACCCACTGGTTAATCTGGGCGACAATATCAGTCATGGGAACAGAAAGGGTTCAGGATTGATAAAAGGAATTACTCGACCACGGTTATTGCGTCGACAGGACAGACCCCTACACAGCCCTTGCATGCTATGCACTCCTCCTGGGCGGACACCGAGACCTTGTCTCCCTCGTCCTTGTAGACTCCCATGGGGCAGATTCTGACGCATGTTCTGCAGTCTATACAGAGATCGTAATCAATTGATACTTCTGGCATTTTATACCACTCTCCATAGTGGGAAAGAAGCACGCTATATACATTTTCCTCGGCTAAGAGCCGAAGGGACAGGTATTAATTAGAGGTATGGCGTTTCATGTACTATCAAAAAAATTGGAGGCAAATGTTTGTCAAAGATTCATCCATATCTGCCTAACAGTGTTCCTGAGATCAAGAAGGAGATGATGGAGAAGATCGGCATCTCATCTATAGCCGAGCTCTACTCCGACATCCCCGACAACTTGCTCTACAAGGGAGAGTTAGACATCCCGGGTCCACACAGCGAGGCGGAAGTTAAGAGACATGTATCTGGGCTGCTTGAGGAGAATACTACCCTCAGGACGGTCCCGTTCCTCGGCGGAGGTGTGTGGCCTCACTACGTGCCAAGCGTCGTAGACGAGGTCATCCACAGGGCCGAGTTTCTTACAAGTTACACACCGTACCAGCCCGAGATAAGCCAGGGCATCCTTCAGGCCATCTTCGAGTACCAGAGCTTGGTATCCGAGCTTGTGGGCATGGACGTCACTAACAGCAGCCTGTACGACTGGGCTACCGGCGTCGGCGAGGCCGGGCTGATGTCCAGCAGGATCACCCGGAGGAAAAAGCTCCTGGTGCCCGACCTCATGAGCCCGGACAGGCTATCAGTGTTAAAGGTGTACACGGAGCCCGCGGGCATCACTGTCGAGGCAGTAAACCACGACGAGACCACGGGCCTCATGGACATGGAGGACCTCAAGGAGAAGGCCGACGGCGAGACCGCCATGGTCTACATCGAGAACCCCAGCTACCTGGGGTTCGCCGAGGAGAACGCCGCAGCCATCGGTGAGGTAGCGCATGACAACAAGGCACTGTTCGTTGTGGGCGTAGACCCGACGAGCCTAGGCATATTGAAGGCACCTGGTGAATACGACGCCGATGTGGTGGTCGGCGAGGGACAGCCCCTCGGAAATCACATGAGCTACGGCGGCCCACTACTGGGAATCATGGCGTGCAAGCACGACAACAAGTTCATCCGCCAGATGCCGGGCAGGATTATCGGGTTAACCGAGACCATCAAGGACCAGAGACAGGCTTTCGTCATGACTCTTGCCACACGTGAGCAGCACATCAGGCGTGAGAAGGCCACGAGCAACATCTGCAGTAACGAGGCGTTGAACGCCGTTGCGGCTGGTGTATACCTGAGCCTCATGGGTCCACAGGGCATGAAGGACCTGGGGGAGCATATTATGAGCAAGTCCAAGTACGCCCAGAAGAGGATAGGCGAGCTGCCGGGCGTCAGGGCACCAGTGTTCAACAGCTTCCACTTCAAGGAGTTCACCGTGAACTTCCAGTACAAGTCACTAAGGGAAGTAAACGCGGCCCTCAACGCTGCGGACATACAGGCGGGAATACCTCTCAACAAGAGCTTCCCTGAGCTGGGCGAGACCGCGCTCTACTGCGTCACCGAGATGCACAGCAAGCAGGACATAGACCTACTGGTCTCCGTCCTCAAGGAGGCTCTGGAGGGTTAACCATGTCTTACAGACAAGCAGACTGGAAAGAGCCGCTCATCTTCGAGCACAGCAAACCAGGCAGAATAGGACACATGGTCACCGAGCTGGAGCCAGAGCTGGTAACCGAGATCCCACTCGAGGAGCTAGTACCAGAGAGCCTGCTCAGGACAGAGGTACCAGACCTACCCGAGGTAGGGGAGATGCAGGTACTGCGCCACTACGTCAGGCTGAGCCAGATGAACTACGGCGTCAACGCGGGTAAGATATACCCGCTGGGAAGCTGCACCATGAAGTACAACCCCATCGTCAACGAGTTGATGGCCGGCCTCCCCAAGATGGCGGGCCAGCACCCACTTCAGAGCCCTGAGACAACACAGGGAACCCTGAAGATGCTCTACAACCTCAAGATGCACTTCCTGGATATCACGGGAATGGATGAGGCCACACTGCAGCCAGCTGCTGGAGCACACGGCGAGTGGACCGGCATCATGCTCATGAGGGAGTATCACAGGGAACGTGGCGAGCTTGAGCAGAGGACAGAGATCATTGTCCCTGACAGCGCCCACGGCACTAACCCGGCTAGCGCCCACATGGCTGGCTTCAAGACGGTCGAGATACCGAGCAACGATCACGGGATGGTTGACCTTGAGGCGTTGAAGGCGGCGGTCGGCCCCCAGACGGCGGGCTTGATGCTGACCAACCCCAACACTATAGGCATCTTCGAGTCGGAGATCAGTGAGATCAGCAAAATCATACACGAGGCGGGTGGCCTCATGTACTACGACGGCGCGAACCTCAATGCCATCATGGGCTGGTGCAGACCAGGCGACATGGGCTTCGATATCATCCACAGCAACCTGCACAAGACCTTCAGCACGCCCCACGGCGGCGGAGGACCAGGCGCGGGTCCGGTGGGAGTCAAGAAATTCCTGGCAAAGTACCTACCAATCCCCGATATCATCGAGGAGGACGGCGTGTACAAACTGGACTATGACAAGCCCATGAGCATGGGCAAGGTCCACGGCTTCCACGGCAACGTGGGCGTCAGCCTCAAGGCTTACACGTACATGTACACCATGGGCGGCAGCGGCCTCAAGGAGTCAAGCGAGCTTGCCGTCCTCAACGCCAACTATATCAGCAGGCAGCTGGTGAGCGAGAAGGGATACGAGCTAACATTTGACCCCGAGAAGCCCAGGAAGCACGAGGCCGTCATCAGCGCAGGCCCGATGCTTAACGATACAGGAGTAAGCGCCCTTTACATAAGCAAGATGCTGCTTGACTACGGAATGCACGCACCCACGACCTACTTCCCGTTGATCGTCCCGGAGGCGCTCATGATAGAGCCCACCGAGAGCGAGCCGGTGGAGGCGCTGGACGAGTTCATCGTGGCGCTCAAGGAGATAAATGACATAGCATACAGCGACCCGGAAAGGGTTCTAAGCGCTCCCCATAACACGGCGGTCACAAAGATTGACGAGGCGAGGGCGGCGCACCCCAAGACCATATGTCTGAGCTGGCGAAAGTACTGCCAGCTCATCCTCGACCAAGAGTAGGGCAACTTTTTATAGCATCCACCCTTTTATCCGTTGAAAGGTAACCCAAATGTTACATCAATTAGCGCTAGAATTTTCACAATACCAAACACCGCCGATGGCGACACTAGCGATCATGGGTATCAGCGTCCTCCTCGCGACCGTGACCAGCTTCATAGGCGTAAGAAGCCTGGACCTTGAGAACTACAAGAGGCTCATGATAGAGAGCAGCAAGGCTAGGAAGGAGGTCATGGGTGCCACCCGCAGCGGAAACCAGCGCAGGATCGAGAAAGCCCAGAAGAGGCAGCAGGACCTGATGGCGGAGCAGAGCAAGGTGAGTATGGACAGGATGAAGGGAAGCATGTTATTCACTCTTCCAATGCTCCTCATATGGCCCAGCTTTGGAAGGTTTTTCGGGGAAACTGTTGTAGCTCACTTCCCGTTCAACTTCCCGTGGATTCCGAGGGAGTTCACGTTCATCCAGTGGTACCTACTATGCAGCTTTAGCTTCAACGTCATCCTCAACAGGGTGTTCGGGCTGACCTTTGAGATAGACCCTGAGGATTAGCTATGCCAAGACCAGTCAAGGAACTCGTTATCACCTTGGCTGGACACCATGGCTCCGGCAGGAGCACCAACGCAAGTTTACTCGCAGAGTCCCTCGGTCTGAGGTATATATCTACGGGGATGCTCTTCAGGGAGCGGGCTGAGGAGCTCGGTGTCTCCCTTGAGGAGATGAACCGTATAGCATCCAACGATAAAGAGTTCGACAACTGGCTTGACAATAGGGCCAGGGAGGAGTCCAGGAAACGAGGCATCGTGATTGACGCCAACCTGTCCGCTTGGATGGCTGAGGATCCCGATTTACGCATATTTGTCACATGTCCATTCGAGGACCGTGTACGGCGCATAGCCAACCGCGAGGGAAGGGATTACGATGAGGTCAAACAGGAGACACGTGCCAGGGAGGAGTTGGAGCAGAGGCGGTACCAGGAGTACTATGACGTGGATATCAGCGACCTCACGGTATACGATGTCATACTGAACACCGGCCTCTTCAGCGTCGAGGTGAGTGCGCGAATACTTAAGAACATAGTCGAGGAATACGTATCTGGTGAATAATTGCCAGCAATGGACATTGGACGAGTCTGTCTCAAGGTAAAGGGCCGAGAGCAGGGCGAGAGATGCGTTGTACTGGATGTCGTTGACCGCAACTTTGTGATCGTTGTAGGCCCAAATGTCAAGAGGCGCAGGGTCAACATGAACCATATTAAACCCCTTGACGAGGCGGTTCCACTCCAGAGGAACGCCACAGACGAGGAAGCCATCGCAGCCCTAGGATAAATCCCCTATCATTTTAATCTATTAACCCCTTCCACCGTTTCCGTTGCCGCGAAATATTACACCTTTCTGTTAAAAGAGGGCTTAAATATTCAGGAGTAATGTGTGATGCGTGAAAGTCCTTCAGAGGTGCATGAGATGAAAGACAGTAAGATTGTTGAAAGCCCCCTCGGGTATGGGAAAGTCGAGGTACTCAGGGCCTCAGATATGTTCAACGGTGACCCCGAGCCCAGGCGGGGAAAGGTAAGGGACGTCTACGATATGGGCGACCACATGTACATCGTCACCAGCGACAGGATCAGTGCATTCGACGTGGTATACCCAACGCTGATCCCCCACAAGGGAACCAGCCTCCACGCGTTGAGCCTCTTCTGGTTCGGCGAGACCGAGGACATAATCAAGAACCACCTCCTGGAGACGGTGGACGATAGGACCGTCAAGGTCATCAAGGCAGACCGGGTCGACGTGGAGTGGGTCTGCAGGGCCTACCTATACGGCTCTGCCTGGCGCGCCTACGACAAGGGGGCCAGGACCATCAGCGGGGTAGACGTGCCCGATGGGCTCGTGATGGCAGAGGAACTGCCTGAGGTCATTCTCACGCCCACGACCAAGGAGGACGGCGGTCACGACTTGGAGATCAGCAAATCAGAGGCAATCGCAGCCGGCTTATCCACGAGGGACGAGTGGGACCTGCTTGAGGAGACCACTTACAAGCTCTTCGAGAGGTACCAGGCAGTCTCTAGGAAACACGGCATGATAATCCCCGACTTCAAGTTGGAGTTCGGAAGGGTCGGTGACGATTACATCCAGATCGATGAGCCTCCGACCCACGACAGCGCAAGGTACTGGGCCGAGCAGTTCTACGAGCCCGGCAAGCCTCAGGAGGCCCACTGCCTCGACAAAGAGTTCCTGAGGAGCTACCTGAGGAACATAGGATACATGGGAGACGGCCCGCCGCCCACCATCCCACTTCCTGTGGTCCGTGAGGTAAGCAAGAGGTGCATAGCCTCATACAAGGTCCTCAGTGCCCAGGCCAAGCTCAAGGACTTTGACCTGAAGACCGTTGACCAGGTCATGGAAGAGCTAAACCTGTGAGGTTTTCCCTCACATTTTACAGGAATCTATCGCTTATCACGGCGCTCAGTATCAGCGCCACACCGAAGGACATCCAGAGAAGGTTGGGATTATAACCGTACACGAACCCACCGATAACAGACCCGATGATGGAGGGAATCGTGAGAAGGGTGCCCATACCAGGGCCTCCTCCGCCTCCTCCCCTCGTGTTGATGAAAAGCATCCCCTGACCCAAGGCTGACATCACCCGCCCCCTCCTCTCGGGTGGAACCGAGTGGGTCATGTAGGCAGGTGCCCCCGACATGAGGAAGCTGTTTGCAACCGTCATCACGACAAGGAGCGTAGTGACGTAGACAAACGAGGTCGCGAACCTGAACAGTAGCATCGGTACCGCTCCAAGTAAAAGCGCCCAAGTTAGCACCCTCTTGGGCCCCATCCTGTCAACCAGCATACCCGCTGGGATCATTAGTACCACGTTGAACACCGATGCGATGAGTAGGACCATGCCCCACTGGATTGGTTCTAACCCCAGTGATTGGGTGGCGTAGATCACCCAGTAGCTGGACACCATGTTGTTGAGGAGGAACCCCAGCACAAGCATGAGCCCGAAAGCCTTGAGGTTACGGGGGAGCCATCTGAGCATCTCGAACATACCCCTATAGGACTCCTTGAGCACCCCGATCAGGTTCAATGAATTCTTGTATTCCTTGACGGGAGGCTCCTTCAAGTACTTCAGGTTCATGAAGGCGATGAATAGACCCACGACGAAGGTAAGCCCATATAGGAACCTCATGGCGGCCTTTACTCCCCATATGCTGATGAGGTACCCTCCGGCGAGCGGGGAAAGTATCCCTATGGCCATGGGTATAGCTAGCCAGAGGCTGTACCCTAGCGCCCTTTTGTCCTCTGGGATGGATGAGGCCATCAGTGCATTGGACGCGGGGAAGAGGAAGGTCAGCAACCCCAATAGGAAGTTACCTACGGCTATCCAGCGCCAGTCCCTCGCAAATATGAATATACTCCACAGCACGGCGCTCAGGATCCCCGTGTACCCGATTATCTTGACCTTGCTATACCTGTCCGATATGTACCCGGCCACCGGGTACAGGAACAACCCGGTCAACGGCCTGAGGCTGTTCACTATCCCTATATCCACCATGCTGCCCCCGAGGGCCACGACGTAGAGGCTGAAGTATGGGAACGTTATGAACATGCTGAGCTGACGCAGTACGTCCCCGATCGTGAATATCAGCAGGTTTCCCCGCATAACCTCCTTAAGTGACTGCATATCAGCCAAACACCTTGTGCGCTCCTGAGTGAAGAGCTTTCCCCCTACCCGGGATACTCTTTTATGGTTGCTAGATGCAACCATGTCACATGGTAGACGTGGCGGTTATCATCGGCAGTAAATCTGATCAGGAGCTGGGCGACAAGGCAGCAAAGATGCTCAAGGATTTCAACGTTGACTACGACCTTCAGGTAATCTCCGCCCATAGGAACCCCGATAAGCTGGCAAAGTACGTCAAAGGGAGCCCTGCCAGGGTATTTATCTGCATCGCGGGTCTCGCGGCCGCGCTTCCAGGCGCAGTCGCGTCGCAAACCATCAGGCCAGTCATCGGAGTTCCCAAGGACGTGAAACTCGGCGGCCTCGACAGCCTCCTCAGCATCGTACAGATGCCCACAGGCGTCCCCGTCGCGTCAGTGGCCATCGATGGGGCTAACAACGCGGCGCTACTGGCAATCGAGATTCTGGCAGTGAACGATGAGAGCCTGGCGAAAAAATTCATGGTATACCGAGAGAAGCGGGCAAGTGCTTGATTATATTTCTTCTATTCAGGCTCTTGCCGCAATGGTGACACGTTTCCTCGTACAATGAGTAGCTGCCACCGCATTTCATGCAACTCCACATGCTCTCCTGTTCCTTCACGTACAGGTTGTGGTCGGCGCTGATTTTAATTAGGTTGAGGCGTTTTTTTTCTCCCCTCTGTGATGTGAACTCCTCGAATTTTGTGTATTGCTCACATTTTCCATCCCAGAATTCACCACACTCATGGCAATATGCGAGCCCTTTCTCTTTCAGGCAGTTGATCGGGTAGCAATTCTGGCAATTATGCCACTTTTCGTTGATGGGCGCGGTGCACCCGTTGCACTTGACTTCATCGATCTCTACTTCCTGCCACTGGGCCACCTCCCTGAGGAACTCACCTACGTCCCTCTCGGCCCTGTAAACATAACATGCTCCACAGTATATCCCACAGCGTGAGATGAGGTTGGAGTCTACCATATACAGGATGATCTATCTTTATTGGATAACTGTATTTCAAAAATGAAACTGGGAAAGTAGTATTGATGCTTAGTAGCTCTTGGGCTCAGGGTCTCTGATGAGGCTGCCTGCTGTGCAGTGGATACTGCCGCTGTTCCTGGGGCGGACAAGGGATGCAACGTCTACCTCTACAACCTCAATGTCCATGCTCCATTTGGTGGCCTTCGGGTTTCCCTCGTTCACCATGATCTTCCTAGGTTCCAAGACTATCCCTGTGTTTGGCGCCCTCTTGATCCATTGGTTCCTCGGGTCCCTCGTGTGGACCTTGACGCAGACCTCTTCCGGTGGGTCGATGAACTCCCAGTTCATCTCTGTCTCCATCCACTTTTTCAGGTAAGGATCAAGCATCCTTGGGTCCTGTATCGTGGTGTGCCTGTCCACCAAGCTGTAATGGCTCACGTTGATCCTGCTACCGTATCCCGGCATGATCCTAACATCAACCTCAGGGTCCTGCATCTGGACGATGTGTTTGTACTGCTGGGCGCCGAACTCGTTGGCCCTTGTGACCTCAGGTGTCTGTGTGTTGCTCCTGGGAAAGTGGACGCTGATGAGGAGGTGTTTCTCGTCCAGCCAGCCGATGCTTCCCCCTTCAGCCATTCCGTTTCCCTGAACCATGCCTACCACTGGGCATCCGAGCTCGGCTAGGGTCTGGTAGGTGTACTTTTCTTCTCCCTTCCTCATCCAGTCGTACATTCTGAGTATGATCTGACCGTAGACACCTGGGTGGCAGACGTCGTCTGTGTAGATTGCCTTCACCTGGTATGCAGGATCATTTGTCTCGGGTTTTCTGATCACTACCTCGATGCCCTCTGCCTTGTAGGCGTCAACCATGTTGAGATGGGCCTCAACAAGCTCGTCCAGCGGTATCTTCTCGGACATCCTCCACGCCGGTAGGTGGCTTTCATAGGGCGGGAAAGGCGTCTTCTGGCCGATTGTCTCGAACTCGGGTCCCGGCCTGTGGACCATGACCATCCTGAGCTTGCCAACGTTGGTGTTTGCCTTCCACTTTCTCCCCCATACTTTCTCCATCTCGTCCCCGAAATCGGTGAGGACCTGGGGATGGTATTTCAGGTACTGTTCCCTGAGGCTGAGACCGGTGTTCTTTTTGAAGCTGTCATCGTCCACCGCCATCTCTGCCTGGAACTCGCCTTCGCTAAGTGCCATAGAAATCAGAGAAAGCTCGGTGGAACTTCTATTAATATTCATCCAGAGAAATAATAAAGGGAGAATAATCACGCAGACTACTTACTGTAAGTAGCCCCCTGATCACCGTTGAGGATAGACGACCTTTATGATCTCCTCAACCGCGTCCGGGTCCTCCAAAGTCGTCAGATCGCCCACGCTTTCCCCGTCTGTCAGAGACTTGATGACTCGCCTCATGATCTTTCCGCTCCTAGTTTTGGGCATGTTAGGGACGAAGTAGATATCGGCTGGCGAAGCAATGGGTCCGATCGTGTTCCTAATGTGTCGCTTAAGCTCATCGACCAGTTCCTGTGAACGGTTATGACCCACCTTCAGCACAACAAAACAAACAGGGACCTCCCCCTTGATCTCGTCCTTCTTCCCCACCACAGCCGCCTCGACGACAGCGGAATGACTGACCAAACAGTCCTCCAACTCGATGGTGCCAAGCCTGTGTCCAGCTACCTTGAGCACATCGTCTGACCGTCCAAGGAGCCAATAGTATCCGTCCTTGTCTCTAACGGCATAGTCCCCCGTGTAGAACAGGTCCTGTTCTGATCCAGGGTATCGGGCCCAGTAATACTCCTGATACCTCTCATCGTCTTTGAACAAGGTCATTAACATACCGGGCCACGGTTTTTGAATAGCCAGGTATCCCTTGACACCGTCCTCCACTTGTTGACCGTCCTCATCAATTATTATGGGGTCAATACCTGGTAACGGAAAAGTGGCTGAACCGGGCTTCAAAGGCTGTAGATCGATGCCTGGTGCGGGGGCTATCATGAACCCCCCTGTCTCGGTCTGCCACCATGTGTCACTGATGGGGCATTTTTCCTTGCCTACAACGCGGTAGTACCATCTCCACACATCCGGGTTGATGGGCTCTCCCACGGTGCCAAGTATGGATATCGTGGAAAGGTCGTACGAGTTGGGGTACTCGTCCCCGAACTTCATCAAGTGACGGATCAGTGTGGGACTGGTGTAAAACTTGGTGACGCTGTAGTCCTCGATCATTCTCCATACGCGTCCGGGATCTGGGAACTCTGGTGCCCCCTCGTACATGATGCTAGTCAAGCCGTGGATGAGTGGACCGAACACGATGTAGCTGTGGCCCGTCACCCAACCAATATCGGCTGCACACCACCAGACATCCATGTCGTCCACGTCGAAACTCCATTTGAGGGTGGAGGTAACGTAGGTCAGGTAGCCTCCGGTGGAGACCTGCACGCCCTTTGGCTTCGCGGTAGTCCCTGACGTGTATAAAACGTAAAGGACGTCCTCTGAGGCCATGCGCTCTGGCTCCACATGACTAAACTTCACGGACTCCATTTCCTCGTGGTACCAGAGGTCACGTCCCGGAGCCATGTTCACCTCATGCTCCGTCCGCTTAACCACTATTACGTTCTGAATGCTTGGACATGTCTCCACTGCCGCGTCAGCTATCCCCTTCAAGTCGACTATCTTTCCTCGTCGCCACAACCCATCGGAGGTGATGAGTATCTTAGCCTCCAGATGTCTGGTTCTTTCTGCCAGCGCGTCTTTGCTGAACCCCGAGTACACCTGTGTGAAAGGCGCCCCTATCCTGGAGCACGCCAGCATGGCTATTGGTAGCTCAGGGATCATGGGCATGTAGAGAGCCACCGTGTCGCCCCGTTTGATGCCTTTCTGCTTGAGTAGGTTCGCGAACTTGTTTACTTCTCGGTAGAGCTGTTGGTACGTATACGTCCGTTTGTCCCCGGGTTCTCCTTCCCAGAACAGGGCTACCTTGTTTTTTACTGGTGTGTTTAGGTGTCTGTCCAGGCAGTTGTAGGAAGCGTTGAGGGTCCCACCCTTGAACCATTTTGCGTGGTGGTCCTTCCAGTCCAGTACCTGGTCCCAGGTTCTGAACCAGTCAAGCTGTCTTGCCTGTGTCGCCCAGAACTCTTCGGGTTTCTCAATTGAGTGCCGCCAATAGTCCTCGAATTTGTTGATGGGGGATATTTTCTCGTCGGTGGGTAACGCGTGCAGGGAAGATGGGGTCCCTTTTATTTCGTCTGACTGGTCCATGTCTTAAATTTTCGACGAATGTCTATAAAATTATCGACAACTGTACGGGCATTGTGTCACAAAACAGTCCAAATAACGTGAAAAAAACATCAATTTGAAAAAAGAGAAAGATGATTATTTGAGACAAAGCAGGGGGTTCTGTTGCCTTGAGGTTTCAGCCACTAAGCTTCAACGGAAGGAAAGAGCGTGAGGGGGTTTACTTATCAATATAGCTCTCCACCTTTATCGTGGCTTGGCCTCAAGGCATGCAGTGTTAGATGAGGGTCTCGATACTCGTTTCTCCATTGGGTGCTGTTTTCAGCTGACTCTTCATGGCCAGCTTTAATGCCTGGAGCGCCCGGTGCAGTGTCGAGTAGCTCCTCTCTTTTTCCTCGGTCTCTTCGGGTCTTTCGGCGCTCATCTTCAAGCGAGTATGCGGTGTTTTGGTTATAAACGGTTTTTCAACATTACTACCTAATTGGATCAGAATTGGGTACAATTCATCTTGGGTTCTACCATTCGTCTACTAGTTAGTTTTAAACGCTAACCCACGAGGTATTCGTAGACGCTGGTCCAGTATGTCCCAGAAATCACGCTATACTAAGCACGTTATACAGTGGCTCATAGCGGGTAGCAGGGGTGGCGTGAACAGGGGCAAGATACTGACGACTCTGCGTGATGTTCCTATGAACGCCAACCAGCTGGCTGAGTCTATCGGCGTTGACTACCGTACCATCAGGCATCATCTAGATATTCTTGAGAAGAATGGGATGATAACCAGCATGGGCAAACGGTATGGAAAGATGTACTTTATCTCCCCTAACCTCGAGGATTCTTGGTCAGATTTTGAGGAGATTTGGTACAAATTTGGAACAACAGCTAATAAAGGCGGTGGAAAGTGATGGTGCAGATGAACAGAAAACAGCAGATCGCCCTTGTGATAATGGCGCTCTATTTCATAGTGAACGTCCAGGCCAACATAGACAGTATCTTCCTTGGGAATGACGAGATACTGTATAGGTTGCTTGAGCAGGACCTGGTCAACGTGGACCCTGACCTGGAGGGGCTTGACCCTGATACCTTGAAGGTCCTGAGCAGCCACATATCGTCGTATGTCAAGGGCAAGACCATCATCTCGGCCGTGAACGCCATCCTGCTGGTGTACCTGTTCGCCAACTATCTGGACATGTACAGGATGACCAAGAGCAGCTTCACGCTGGGGCTTGTGTTCCTGTCGGCCGCGCTGCTGAGCTACAGCCTGTTCACGAACCCGGTGCTACTGAGCTTCACGAGCGCCGCCGGGGATATCCAGATTGTCCGGTACTTTAACTTCGTGCCGGATCTGCTGACCACAATGGCCTCGACGATCCTCATCTACTTGAGTAGGCAATAGGGGACTCGCCCTGCCTGTTACTGGTAACAGTGAGCGGAAATTTTAGACTTTTTTTTCTTGTTTTAGGTGCTACCGAGTGTTTCGGATTGAATTTTCTAAACGAGTCCCACATGGAACGGTTTCAATTATACCTGACTAATTGTAGAACTATAGTTTTATTTTGCTCAATTTGAAACAACCTATGGGTGTAATAAAGTGGCCACCGCCTTCGTGTTACTTAACGCCGAGCTGGGCGCAGAGATCGAGGTGTTGAACGGGTTGAAGATGATAGACGAGGTCAAGGAGACTCACCTGATCTACGGGGTCTACGATATCATCGCCCGGATCGAGGCGGATACCATGGATGACCTCAGGAAGGTCATCGGCTGGAACGTCCGCCGTCTCACAAGGGTTCGCTCAACGATAACGATGATATGCCTCTGAGATCCGCAGAATATTGAAGAAATTAATAGGGAAATATGTTATGAGGTGTGCTTGAACAGGACCTCAACGTCCAGCTCAAGGGCCGCCACTGGCATCTCAAGGTCCCAGTTCCCTAGGACCTCTGGTTTTATCTCCCCTGCCCAGCAGAGGACGTCGTCGCCCAGCTTGGCTACGTAGCGCCTGCCGGGTATGAAGCAGTCCCATCCTCCCTCCTCGACGGTGGCCTCCAGCTCCAAGTTCTCAAGGATGCTGTTCATGGTTGCCTTTATGTCGCTGAAGTTGGCCCTGGCGTGGCACTGGACCATGGCCAGCCTCCTCAGGCTCCTTGCCCCCGTATCGGTTGTGGGGTCGATGACCACTATGTCGTCCACCTCATAGAGGTTCTGGGGGTAGGGGTGGTGCTTGTTGAAGCTGAGAATCTCCATGATGCTGGGCAGCAGCCTGTTCCGCAGGCTGTCATATGCCTCCATCTTGGGGTTCTCGGTCACGCAGATGAGCTCCTCGGGCAGGTTCATCCTGGTGAACAGCTTGTCCTTGTTGCTCATCATGAAGGTGACCACCTCAAGAAGGCCGTGGCCCACCATGAAGTTCCTGATGCTCCTGCTGAACACCTCCAATGCGTCCTCCCCTGCCTCGCTCAGCAGCGGCGGGATGTTGGGCTCGAAGTTGTCGTAATCGTAGGCGATGGCGATGTCCTCCACCAGGTCGATGGGGTGCATGATGTCGGCCCTGTAGCACGGGATATGGGTCTTGATGATGTTCCAGACAACGGTGCCGCTGTGGCCCATCTTCTCAAGCTCCGCCAGCGACTCCTCGGGGGTGAACTCCACTCCCAGGGTCTTGTTGACGTACCTGTTGTCAAGCTCCATCTCCCACGGCTTCAGGTTCGGCGTCGTGAGCACTGACCCGTCTGGGTAGTGGTTGTGCACCTCGTGGACCTCGGCCCCCCTGTCGGCGAACATGGTGCAGATGACGTTCAGCACCTCGGTGATAGCCTTCAGGTCCGTGCCCGTTATGTCTATGAACAGCTCGGCCGTGAACTCGTTGACCCTGGTGTGCTCGCTGTTGATGATGGGGGGCATGGACAGCACCATGCCCTTGTTGTCGAGGATCATGGGGTACTCGTCGTGCCCATCAAGTATCCAGGAGTACTCAATGCCCGTCTTCATGTCGTTGAGCATCCAGTCAACCGTTTTTTCCTCTTCTTCTCCCAGTGGCTGGAACTCGAACTCACCCGGCTTCGTCGTGTACGTGACGGGGAACTCCACTACGCTCAGGTCGTGTATGCCTATGGCTACCTTCCTGCGCTTCCTCCCGTGGGTGACGTGCAGCTTCTCCTGCACCTGAATAAGGCTCCTGATGAGGGCGTCGTCGAACTCTATGTTCTTGAGGACAGCGGTCACGAAGAACGGCCTAACGCTCCGTGTCTTCTCATCGATATTGACCTTGTAATCTGATTTCTGGACAAAGTACTCCCTGAGACCCGTCTTGTCGCCTGTCCATGAAGAATAGGCCCTTGCCAAACCCTCGATGCTCAGCAGGTCCGGCCTGTTTGGGAAGACCTCGATGGAGAAACCGTCCTCGATCTCGCCCTCCCAGCTGACGCCCATCATGGGCAGCCTGTTGCTTAGCTCCTCGACAGAGATATCATTCTCCAGTAGCTCCCTGAAATCCTCTATGTTAACCTCAATAACTGGCACTCAATTCACCTCGTCCACAACTTGGCCCGCCTAAGCAGGCCGATGTCGTTACTATACAGCTCCTTGATGTTTTTCACCTTGTAGCTCTGCATGACCAATCTGTCGAAGCCTGGGCCCCAAGCTAGTACTGGCACGTCAAGGCCCAACAGTGGCTTCACCACCTCTGGCCTGAACATTCCTGCCCCAAATAGCTCCATCCATGAGCCCCTTTCCTCGATCCAGACCTCGGCCTCCATGCTCATCTCCGTGTAAGGGAAGTAAGCCGGCCTGAACCTGAACTTTGTCAATCCAAGGCCCTCAAGGTAAGCCTTGAGGTAGCCCTTCATGTCCCTGAAAGTCACGTCCTCGCCGATGACTATTCCGTCTGTCTGGTAGAACTCGGCCAGGTGGTTCCAGTCGATGGTCTCGTTTCTGAACACCCTGCCCACGCTGAAGAACTTGGCTGGCAGGTCCTCTGGTTTGAGCTTCGCGATCTGGTTGACGCTCAAGCTCGTTGTGTGAGTCCTGAGCACTGTCCTCTTCGCCAACTCTGGGTCCCACTTATACTGCCATCCCTTGCTACCGGTTGTCCATCCGTTCTCGTGGGTCTGCTTGACCTGCTCCACCATCTTGGCGTCTGGCAGGTGCCCCTTGTAGGGTGTCTTCATGTAGAACGTATCCGCCAGGTCCCTTGCTGGGTGGTCCTGTGGCTGGTACAAAGCGTCAAAGTTCCAGAAGTTGAGCTCCAAGTAGTCTCCCTTCATCTCCTTGAACCCAAGCTCGACCCAGAACCTTCTGATGTAATCGATTATCTGGCTGATGAAGTGGCGTTTGCCCGGCAACGTGTTGGGCACAGGGAGGGATACATCGTACTCCTGGAACCTTGACCCAATCCAGCCTCCCGTTGACAACAGCGTTGGGGTCAGCTGTGTGATAATATTGACCGTCTCTAGCTCAGAAAGCTCTGGGAGAACCTGTTCACCGAACTTTGTGATGTTGACAAAACGCGTCGTGGATTCCGTGATAATAGCCAGCTTTCTCTTCACCAGCTGGTCCAGCAAGTCCTCGTCAACGGGCACACCCGCCTTGATGGCTTTCAACGCGGCCTCCTCCGGGGTGGACTTGATTCCCTTCCCTTTGTCGGTGAGGCTTATGACGCCCCTGTCGATGTTGGCCCACCCATTCCGCCTAATCCATGCGAGGGCGATGTTCAGGGTCTCGAAGGTCCTCTTCAGGTCGGCGATGGCCATGCCCCCGTCAACCAGTACCTTGCGCAGGTTCTGCTCCGGCAGACCTTTTTCAAAATAAACGTCTCCCTCGTCGGTGAGGGATGTAAAACGTGAGACCTCTTCACTAAACTCAACTACGCCTTTCGTCATGGCCCAATCGGATGCCTTCTCCACCGCGTCCCTCCCGAGACCGGTGAGCTTGGATAGTTTGTCTGTGGTAGCCGTCTCCCCGCCGCTGAGGGCGTGGAGCAGCTTCCGCTCGTTCTCGTTCAGCCTTGTTGCTACTTCTTTTGGTTTCATGTGAGGTCTCACCAACCTACACATCTAGGATAGTTCGAATTTAAAAATTGGCTTGCTAATGAAAAAGTAAAAAAGGAGCCTAGATCGCGAAATCTAGCCCTGTCGAGCCGGCCTCTATGACTACCCCGTTCATTATACCCGTTGTCAGCTTGGGTGGCGGATAGTTCATGCACCCACCTGTGAGTCCCTGGAGGGTCTCTATGTCCCAGATGGTCCCGCATGCATCGCATCTTAGGAACTTACCCTCGACCATGTGGAAGCTGAACGATAGGCATGGTTCACACACACGGATGCCCGAGATGGTCTTGCCCTTGGGCGTTGATATGATTATCAAGGGCAGGTACTCTGCGTCCCTGTAGGTCGTCAGGTCGATATCCCTGCCGATGTAGGTGAAATTCTCCGTCCTGTTGTCCAGCTTGATGTCCACGAATGTCAGTTTATTCATCTCGACGACGTCCTCGGGAACTGTTACCCTGCCCGTCTCCGATGAGATCACCGCGTTGTCATAGAAAACGCCGGCTATCTCGGCTGGGTAATCTGGTCCTCCCATCTGGTTGATCCCCCAGTACCCCAGTACGATTACCAGGATAGCCCCCATCACAATGGTGTTCCTGTTTCCGCTGCTGCTCTGCTGTTGCTGCTGTCTCTTTCTCTTGTCCCTGTTCTTCCTACTCTTTTTCTTTGCCATTCTATTCATCTCTCCTGTTTACTGTCATTATACCCCCGTCGATCATGCCGATGACCTTGTTCGCGATCACTGTGCGTGATTGATCGTGGGTAACGAATACAATGGTCTGCCCCTCCCCGTTGAGGTCGGATAGCAGACCCATTATCCCGTCCCCCGTCTTCTGGTCAAGGTTGCCCGTTGGCTCGTCGGCCAGAAGTATCTTGGGCTCGTTCACCAGCCCCCTCGCCACGGCTACTCGCTGTTGCTCGCCGCCGCTTAGCTCGGTTGGCTTGTGGTCAGCCCGTTCATCAAGCCCCACCTTCTCAAGGCTATCATAGGCCCTGTCCTCCTGCTCCCAGCCGCTCACGCCGTCAATGGACAGTGGAAGCATCACGTTCTCCAACGCCGTCAGGTACGGGAGCAGCTCAAAGGTCTGGAATATGAACCCCACGTTGTCCCTCCTGAACTTTGCCCTCATGCGCTGGTTCAGGCTGTAGATGTCAGATTCATTGACAAGGACCCTGCCCGTGTTCGGGGTCAGGAGCCCTCCCAATGTGTATAGAAGCGTGGACTTCCCGCTCCCGCTGGGCCCGGTAACCGCCATGAAGTCCCCTTCACTGATCTCAAGGCTCACGTCGTGGAGGGCGTTGACCTGGTTCCCGCCTATTATGTAGCTCTTGGTTACGTCGTTTACCGCTATCATCTAAATCGCCTTCAATGCGCTCACTGGGTCTATCTTTGTGGCCCTCCACGTCGGGTACAGGCTCGCGACTAGGCAAGCCACCACCGAGATGGCTAGCGACAATGGGACCACGAATCTGGGGACGTTGCCGATGCTAGTCGCCGTGGACAACACCAAGGGGCCGAGTAGAACCGATGATGCCACCCCCAGCCCTGCACCCAGCAAGCCTCCCGCCAGTCCAAGCAGGACTGCCTCGAACAGGAAGATCCTGTAAACGAAACTGCTGTCTGCTCCCAAGCTCAGGAACACGCCGATCTCCCTCCTCCTCTGGTGGACGGAGGAGACCATGGTGTTCATGACGCCGATGCATCCCGCTACAAGGACAACGGAGGCCAACCCCAGTGAGAAGCTGGCCGCCTGCTCGACGGCCATCATCCTGGTCTCAACGGCCTGTTTCACAGGCGTGGCCTTGACACCGGGAATTGCGTCCATTATCTGTTTTGAGATCTCCTCGACGGGGCAATCAGAGCAAAGAGCTCCGATATCCACCACGCTGACCTTACCGGGTAGTCCCATCATCTCCTGGGCGGTGGCGAGGGGCAGGAAGACTGTGTAGTCGTCGTTCGAGCCCGTCTCGGACAGGTAGCCTGTCACCGTGAAAGTCCTATCGTTCAGGTCAATTGATGACCCGATTGAAAGCTCTAGCGCACTGTATACCTCCGATCCCAGCAGCGTCTCATCGCTTCCCGGTTCAGGGATCTCGCCGTTGATGTCCCACCAGACCTTGAGGAGCCGCTCAGCATCGGCGTTCACTCCCACCATGAGGAGGTTGGACTCCTCGTACTCGGTCTGGCCGAACAGTTTCGGTGAGACTGTCCTGATGTTAACGGCGTTCTCGATTGTCTCAAGGTTCTTGAGCGTCGCCTCGTCGAAGGTTGAGCTCCCCACGGTCACGCTCCCATAG
>RCNB010000191.1_pt1 | contig 41589 bp, 38 predicted proteins | sample 2041321 | NCBI WGS metagenome assembly RCNB01 (sample SAMN09708232, study PRJNA481090) | Marine sediment metagenome, whole genome shotgun sequencing project.
TCAGGAAAAACAAGTCTGGCCAATCGTATCGGCGATGATTACAATGCGAAACTGGTCTTAGAAAGGTTTGCAGACAACCCATTTCTTCCAAAATTTTATGAAGACAAAGAACGTTTCGCCTTTCCCCTTGAAATGAGCTTTCTTGCTGACAGATATCACCAGCTAACCGATGACCTCGCCCAGTTTGATCTTTTCAAGAACTTTATCGTTTCTGATTATTTTATTTTTAAATCACTCATTTTTGCCCATAACCTTACCTAAAGAGGAATATAATCTTTACAGAAAAATGTTTGATATCATGTATAAGGAAATTGCCAAGCCAGATGTTTATGTCTTCCTCTATCAAAACACTGATAGACTTATAGAAAACATCAAAACAAGAGGGAGAGACTATGAACAGAATATACAGCCAGAATATTTGGAAAAAATTCACAAGGGTTATTTATCGTTCATCAAATCGAAGGGCCAATTGAATCCTTTGATCATTGATGTATCAGAACTGGATTTTGTTAATAATGAAGATGATTACCGAAATATCCTGAAGCAAATTCTTGAATTCAAGCCTGTTCCAAGCTGATCTTTAAATTCAAGAAGTTTTTAAAAAATTAGTTTATTGTTTTTTAATACCCATTTTTTCAGCGTAATAATCGCAAAAATCACGCATTGTTGCAGTCATTTTTTCGTCACCTGTAGCCGTTTCAAAGGTATCCGTCATTGAGCTTAAGGTTTGATGAAAAAACTGTATCATTTCATTAACAGGCATTTCCTTGGTCCAAAGGTTGATTTTATAGGTGTCTTTTTCACTAGAGTCCCAAACTGAAAGCAACAATGCCTTCGCATCCATATTATCTATGGCTCCGTCGTCAGCCGACCAAGACAATTTCTCTGGTACTCTATTCTCATCCAATCCAACTTTAATACTAATTTCTGAACTATGCTTTATTGCCATGATGCTTGTTTACTATTATAATTAATTAAAGTATTGAACAAGATGATCTGTTTTTCTCACCTCACTCCCTACTTCTCTATTTTTTTTTCGGTTTGTACTTCGATCTTTTAAAGATCTCTTCATTATCAGTAACAATCATTTCCTGGAGGCTTATGTCATTCTTTTTGACAAAGGAATTTACAATTTGCCAGCCGAACCATACGCCAATTCCGCCTGGAGAATCCTTGTCTACTTCCAAATAGAATTTTGAAAATGGCGCGTCACTTATAAATCTTTCACTAAGAACAGGATCATTTGAATACAGCATTTCATTTTGAATAAAATACTTCCAAATTTCGCTTTCACTCGTAGCTGCCCATTGGTATTGCTCTTCGTTGTACCCGATAATTTCGACTTTCTGTGTTTCAGGTAAAAAAGCCCCCATCAAATACATTTTTTTACCCTCCTGAATTATTCTTGAAATATATGAATTCGTCGCTGTTGGTCTTAGTATAGGTAAAGAAAGCTGTTCTGCCACATCCACCAAAAGATGTACTTTTGTGAAATTTTGTTTGATGTAATTCGGATAATCCTGGTAAACTTCATGTTCCTTTCCCAGATAAACATCCAAAGAGACAAATAATAAACTATCAGCATAAACCACCTTATGAGTATAATCTACATTAGTCAAGATGGTGATTACCTTGGGCTCTTTAAATTTTGGATAATAATATTTCACATGCCTGAACAAATCTGTCAGGGCTTCCTTTTCATCAAAAAAGTCCCCAAAGACCTCCTGAACTGAGTTATACAGGAACAACTCATCTTCATCCTTCATTTTAGCGGTCCAGACAGAATCAGGATTCGGTTCGGGAAACAGATAAGTGAATTCTGATTTCAGCTGGTACAGATCTTCAGGAGCCGAAGTATAAAACCTCTGATCAAACCTAATTAATTCTATTTTTGCCTCTATTTTTGAGACATCAACCTTTTTATCTGATTTCTTGTCACAGGACGAAAGAAATGTCAGGATCAAAACAAGCGAAAAATATTTAATAACGTTCATTTAAAACTATTGCGAATAAAAATTAATATTTTTGTGCGTCGCAAAACTAATAAATACTTAGCAATTATGAACACAGAAAAAGTTACAAATCACATTGTACGCTGGTTAAAAGATTATGCCACCCATGCAGGCGCTAAAGGTTTCGTCCTCGGTGTTTCCGGTGGAATCGATTCTGCGCTTACCTCAACCCTCTGTGCAAAAACCGGATTGCAAGTATTATGTCTCGAAATGCCCATACATCAGGCTGCATCTCAAGTGAACAGGGCTCTTAATCATATAGATTGGTTAAAAAAATATTATCCAGATGTAAGCATGACCCAGGTAAACCTTAGTCCTGTGTTCGATAGTCTTATCGAAGCCCTTCCAGATGCACAAAATGAAGAAGACAAATTTATGTCTCTCGCCAATACAAGGGCAAGGCTTAGAATGACCTCTTTGTATTACTTTGCTGCCTTAAAAGGTTTCCTTGTTGCGGGTACAGGAAACAAAGTTGAAGACTTCGGAGTTGGCTTCTATACAAAATATGGAGATGGAGGAGTTGACCTAAGTCCTATAGCGGATCTAATGAAAAGTGAGGTCTATGCATTAGCCAAACACTTGGGTATAAACGATGAAATTATAGTTGCTGCACCTACTGATGGTTTGTGGGGCGATGATCGTACCGATGAAGACCAAATTGGAGCTAGCTACGATGAACTGGAATGGGCCATGGAAGCAATTGAACAAGGAATAGATAAAAATGATCTCAATAATAGGCAAATAGCAGTGTTAACCATTTATAACAAACTTCATAAGGCAAATACGCACAAAATGGTTCCTATCCCGGTATGTGAAGTCTCAGAAGGTTTAAAGACTGATTCCTAAATAACACGGTTAAGCTTTTCAAAAAGTAATTGTTTTAACGCGGTATAATCCCTAATAGATTCCAAGGTGTCGCGATTGTTATGCACCGTTACCTTCTCTTCTTCAGCAGACTGAAGGGTTGTTTTTAAAGCATGAATCTTTTGGGCAATGAGCAATCTCCTGAGGTTATACAAAACATCCATAACCAGCTTGGGAAGATAATTTTCTTTGTTCTTTACAAAGATATTGTGTTTTTCCCAGCTACTGAGTACGTACCTTTCCTCATCCATGAGGATATCCGTAACAGTGGCTGCGATGTCCTGATCCTCATGATTTGTAAAAAGATCGGCATTGATTCCCTGGTCTTGGTTCAAAAGATGGATAATCTCATAGTAGATCTTCAAAAATATCGGATCTGTAAACTCGATCTCGTCTTCCTGAAGGTGCATATAGATCTCTTTGCATACTTCATTCGTATAATTCGTCTTTACAATTCTTTTTTTACCATCATCGTCAATTTCTGATGTGAAATCTATAAAATCAACCTGTACATTTCCATATAGAAGCAGAATCTCAATGATCTTCTTCTCCATTTGAAACAACTGATCAATCTTTTCAACCTTCTTAGTTTCTTTGACTACCCCTGTAAAAGGAGTTTTCTGAACTGCTTGTGCTCTGTTGTCGCGATTTCCCCTTTTTAAGATTTGAGACAACTCGTTAAAAAGAACGCTTTCAGAGATATTCATGATACGAGCACATTCCTGCAAATAGATCTCTTTTTGAATATTGTTCGGAATCTTAGAAATACTGGCCACGATATCTCTGATCAATTCAGCCCTTTTGATAGGATCGTTTTTGGTTCCCTCAAGTAAAAGAGAGGTTTTGAACTGAATAAAATCCTGTGAATGGCTTTTAAGGTATTCTGCTATTTCTTCAGACGACCTGGTTTTGGCAAAACTGTCAGGGTCATCCCCTTCCGGGAATGCCACAACCTTTACATTAAGCCCCTGTTCAAGTATCAGATCAATACCTCTAAAAGAAGCCCTGATACCCGCAGCATCTCCGTCAAATAAGATGGTAATATTATTGGTCAACCTGTTAATCAGTCTAATTTGATCAGAAGAGAGTGCTGTACCAGAAGATGAAACTACATTTTCAATCCCTGATTGCCACATGGAGATTACATCTGTATATCCCTCTACCAAAAAACAATTGTCTTCTCTCGCAATACTTTGCTTAGCCTGATAAATTCCATAAAGGATCTTACTCTTATAGTAAATGATACTTTCAGGTGAATTCAGGTATTTCGCCGCCTTCTTGTCTGATGAAAGTGTTCTTCCACCAAATCCAAGGATCCTTCCGCTCATGCTGTGAATTGGAAACATCACCCGACCTTTGAAACGGTCAAATTTCCTGTTGTCTTTTACTATACTAAGGCCCGTTTTTTCAAGAAATTCAATTTCGTATTTTTTACTTTCCGCCGTATTTGTAAAAGCAGACCATTCATCCAGTGAATAGCCCAGTTCAAATTTCCTGATGGTTTCTTCAGTAAATCCTCTTTCCTTGAAATAAGACAATCCAATGGCCTTCCCCTTTTCAGCATTCCAAAGGATATCTGCAAAGTAGTTTTTAGCATACTCTGATACAAGAAACATACTTTCCTTTTCATTGGATCGTTGCTTTTCTTCATCATTCTGAACCGTCTCTTCTATTTCTATCTGATATTTCTTAGCGAGGTAGCGAATGGCCTCAGGATAGGAGTAATGCTCGTGCTCCATAAGAAAGGTAATGGCATTACCGCCTTTCCCTGTACTAAAATCTTTCCAGATCTGCTTGACAGGAGACACCATAAAGGAAGGTGTTTTTTCATCTGTGAAAGGACTTAAACCCTTATAGTTTGCACCAGCCTTTTTTAAATTCACAAAATCACCAATGACCTCCTCCACCCGGGCAGTTTCGAATACCTTGTCAATGGTTTCTCTTGCAATCATTTTTTTAATAAAGAATTTGGATATAAAGATAAAAAAACTGCCAGATGCTGACAGTTTTTTTATCTTAGATATTTTTTGTGACTAGGATACTGCCTTCAACTTCTTAATCGTCGATTTGGTCAGTTTTTCCTCTGCATATTTTCTTGTCACCTTTAAGCTTGTTTCTTCTGCTCCTGGCATCTCAAACATTGCATCGGTAAGAATTTCCTCGCATAAAGATCTTAGACCTCTTGCTCCAAGCTTGTATTCTACAGCTTTGTCAACTATAAAATCTAGCGCCTTATTATCAATTTTAAAGGAGATCCCATCCATTTCAAACAACTTCTCGTACTGCTTGATAATGGCATTTTTAGGATCCGTCAAAATAGATCTCAAGGTTTTCTTATCCAAAGGTCTCATAAAAGTAAGCGCCGGAAGTCTTCCTATAATTTCGGGAATCAATCCAAAATTCTTCAGATCAGAAGGAATGATATATTGCAAAAGATTTTCTTCATCAATCTTATCATCAGAAATTGAGGCGCTGTAACCAACAGCCTGCATATTTAATCTTTTACTGATCACCCTATCGATGCCGCTAAAGGCTCCACCTGCTATAAAAAGAATGTTCGTGGTGTCTACCTCCACAAATTTCTGATCAGGATGCTTTCTACCTCCCTTTGGCGGAACATTAACTACCGTACCTTCCAGTAATTTCAACAAGGCCTGTTGAACTCCTTCTCCTGAAACATCTCTGGTTATCGAAGGGTTGTCGCTCTTTCTGGCAATCTTGTCAATCTCGTCAATAAAAACAATACCTTTTTCAGCCTTATCAACTTTATAATCAGCCGCCTGTAACAATCGTGTCAAAATAGTTTCCACATCTTCGCCCACATATCCTGCTTCGGTTAGAACCGTAGCATCTACTATAGCAAAAGGAACGTCGAGCATTTTAGCTATTGTTCTGGCGATAAGGGTCTTTCCGGTACCGGTTTCACCTACCAAAATAATATTGCTCTTCTCAATCTCAATATCGTCTTCCTTTGAAGTTGGTTTTTGAAGTAATCTCTTATAATGGTTATAAACAGCTACAGACATCACCTTCTTCGCTTGATTTTGTCCAATGATATACTGATCAAGAAAATCTTTGATCTCCCGTGGTTTCTTTACAAGAAAATCGCCGCTTGAATTCTTCTTTTCATTGATTGACTCTTCCAAGACAATCCCATGAGCCTGCTCAATGCATTTATCACAAATATGTGAATCTACGCCCGCAATCAACAAATTCGTTTCTTCTTTCTTTCTTTTACAAAACGAGCATTCTAATTCTTCTTTCTTCGCCATTTTCCTACTTATTTATACAGGACAATCAAATCCTGCCTTAGCATTTATTTGTTTCTCGTAAGCACTTCATCAATCATTCCATAGGTCTTTGCCTCGTCAGCTTTCATCCAATAATCCCTGTCGGAATCATCGTGTACTTTTTTTACTTTTTGCCCTGAATGTTTTGCTATAATCGCATAAAGCTCATCTTTCAATTTCATAATCTCTCGTGCGGTGATTTCAATGTCAGAAGCCTGCCCCTGTGCACCTCCTAAAGGCTGGTGAATCATAATTCTTGAATGCGGAAGCGCCGATCTTTTCCCTTTTTGTCCTGCACACATTAGAACCGCTCCCATAGAAGCCGCCATACCGGTACAAATTGTTGCTACATCAGGTTTGATGAACTGCATCGTATCATAGATTCCCAATCCGGCATAAACTCCTCCTCCAGGAGAATTAATATAGATAGAAATGTCTTTCGAGGAATCCACACTTTCAAGGAACAATAACTGTGCCTGAATGATATTGGCCACCTGGTCATTGATACCAGTCCCTAAAAATATGATCCTGTCCATCATCAAACGCGAGAACACATCCATTTGAGCAACATTCAACTGTCTTTCTTCAATTATATATGGGGTAACACTACTAACCAGTTGATCAACATAAAGGCTGTTGATGCCTTGATCTTTTGTAGCGAATTTTTTAAACTCATTTCCAAAATTCATATCAATACTTTTTAATCGTTTAGTGTGTAAATATACTAATTAATTAGGATGTACATGTATTGAAATAATGATCACTGACTTCAGCCACAACGGATTTTCTAAACGGTTGGTTTTAGTGCATAAAAAAACTCCATAATGAGGTTTCATTATGGAGTTTTTTTATGTAGATGATTTATTTATACACTTCTTTAATAAAATCCTCGTAGGTCACCTCTTTTGTTTTCAGCTTGATGTTCTCTTTAAAGAACTTTAAAAGCTTTTCATTCTTCAACTGATCAGACAATCTTTTCACTTCTTCCTGATTAGACATCACTCGGTTCACAATATCATCCAGTTCCTTATCTTCTATTTTGTTATCTCCAAATTGAGCCATTTGGGCTCTCACAAATCCTTTGGTATACTCTTTTAGATCGTCAAAAGTAATCTGTAAATTATGAGCAGTCATCAATTTGCCTTCAATCAGTTGATATCTCAATCCTTTTTCAGACCTTTCGTATTCTTCACCTGCCTGTTCGGCTGTCATAGGTTTTTCTCCCGAAACTGCAAGCCATTTCTTTAAAAATTCAGCAGGAAGTTCAAATTTAGTAGCCTCAATTAAACTTTCAGTTACTGCATTCAGCAACTGCTGATCTGCCTGAGATCCAAATTGCTTTTCGGCGTCTTCTTTCAACCTGCTATTGAATTGTTCTTCGCTTGTTACAAGACCGGCCCCAAAAACCTTATCAAAAAGATCCTGGTTTAATGTAGCCAATTCAGTTTGTGTAATTTCCTCAATCGAAAAAGTCAAAAGAGCCTCAAAATCGTGTGCTTCATCATGTGAAATACCCAATATGTTCATCAACATATGGTCATCCGTGAATAAATTCTTGGATTTCAATTCGATGCTATCTCCAATCTTAGCTCCAACAAACTTTTTAATGTTAGACTTGCCTTTAATCTTTTCCAATTTAAAGGTTGATTTCTTTTCTATTTCCTTTTCTTCATTAACAAAAGTTCCGGTAATATTAGAATTTTCGGCTACCTCAGTTTGGGTGATTAATTTTCCGTATTGCTCTCTTATATTTTCGATCTGGCTATTGATCATTTTTTTATCCGCAACAATCTTATAAGAAGAGATGGCTTTTTTTGGTTTAAGGTTTACTTCAAACTCAGGGGCAAGACCCAATTCAAATTCAAAACAGAATTGATCGCCATCCCATGAAAAACCCTCCTGCATTTTTGGAAGTGGATTTCCAAGAACATCCAATTTTTCCTCTACCAAAAATTTATTTAATGATTCCTGAAGAAGCTTGTTCACCTCGTCAATCATTACTGATTTTCCATATTGCTTTTTCACCAGACTCATTGGGACATGTCCTTTTCTAAATCCAGGAATATTCGCCTTCCTTCTGTAATCGTCAAGTTGAGTAGCTACTTTTTCCTGATAATCATTTGCTGTAATATCAATTTTAACAACTGAATTCAACGCATCAATGTCTTCTTTCGTAATCTTCATTATAAATAAATTTATCTCTTTTTAGAAAATTCAGGCTGCAAAAATAATGATTTTACAGCAATTTATTGCAATGATTATTCCATTAGAAAGTATAAATTGACTAATGTTATGTTAAATTTAAGATTGAGAAAGGTGAATCGCTTATTAAAATCCTATTTTTCCATTAGCTTGTCTATGATAGATTCGAATAATGAGAGCAGGATACTGAATAAAAGTGCGATCCAAAATCCTGAAACGCTAAACCCATCGATCCAACTATTCGCCAATAGAATCATGGCCGCGTTGATAACGAATAAAAACAACCCCATGGTAAGAATGGTCGCGGGTAAAGTCAGGATAACAAGAATTGGTTTTAAAATAGAAAACAAGATCCCTACGATAAAGGCTACCCAAATTGCAGTTCCGTAATCATCAACCTCCACTCCAGGCAACAAGTAAGCAATTATAAGTACCGCCAAGGCGGTTAGTAAAACTTTAAACAGATAATTCATATCAACATTTTAAAAGCAAGTAGTGAAATTAGTCATTCTTGAGAAAACTGACAACATTATTGTAAAAATCAACCGGGTTTTCAGCGTGTAACCAATGACCTGCATTCGCAATACTGATAATTCTACTATCAGGGAAATGGGCAAGGATAAGGTTTTCATCCTGATCGCTTATATAACCTGATAAGGCGCCCTTCAAGAACAGCACCGGACCTTCGAATAAGGCTCTTGGTGGCAATGCCACTCCAATTTCATCATAACGTTCTTCAAGTACTTCCAGATTAAATCTGAAAGCTAATTTGTTCTTATTTTCTCTGTACACATTCTTTAAAAGGAACTGTCTTATACCAATTTCCGGAATAGTTTTTTTTAGGATCTTATCTATTTCAGAACGAGAAGTAATCTTTTCAAAATCAACCTCCACAAGCGCATCAAGAATGGTTTGATGATGAGCAGGATAGAATTTCGGAGCTATATCGGCCACAATCAAACTATCAATTTTCTCCGGATGTTCTACCGAAAAGAGCATGGCTGTTTTACCACCCATAGAATGGCCGAGCAGATTTACCCGTTCTAAGCCGTGATGTTTTATATAATTCAAGAGGTCTTCAACCATGTCCTCGAAGGAAAACTCACTGTCGTGAAAACTTCTTCCGTGGTTTCTCTGATCAACCAGATGAACCTCATAATTTCCGGAAAATTTATTCGAGAGAGATTTCCAGTTATCAGCCATTCCAAGAAAACCATGTAAGATGATCAAGGGTTCTCCCTGTCCGGAAATCAATGAATGTAATAACCGCATCATTTCAGTTTTTCAAGGTACATACTCACCACATTCTGAAGCCCGAAATACAGCGCTTCCGCTATCAGGGCATGACCGATGGAAACTTCCAATACCCCGGGAACTTCATGTACAAAATAATTGAGATTTTCAAGGTTTAGATCATGCCCTGCATTGACACCAAGATTGTGCTCACCAGCCTTTATGGCCGTCTCAACATAGGGCAAAACGCCACTCTTATTTCCCTTTTCAAATTCAACGGCATAAGACTCTGTATACAATTCTATCCTGTCTGCACCGGTTTCAGCTGCTCCTTCTATTAAAGAAATCACAGGATCCATAAAAATAGATGTTCGAATTCCGTTTCTCTTGAATTCAGCAACAACTTCCTTTAAGAAACCTCCGTGAATTTTTGTATCCCACCCTGCATTGGAGGTAATGGCATCAACAGCATCGGGAACAAGAGTTACCTGTTCCGGCTTAATTTTTAAAACTAAATCGACAAATTCAGGAATAGGATTTCCCTCTATATTAAACTCCGTATTGACCACTGACCGAAGTTCGATTGCATCAAGATATCTAATATGTCTTTGGTCAGGTCTTGGATGTATAGTAATACCGTGGGCGCCGAAGTTTTGAATTGCAATAGCGGCCTTTAAAATGTCTGGAACATCACCTCCCCTAGCGTTCCTCAAAGTGGCTATTTTATTGATATTGACGCTTAATTTTGTCATTAATTCCGTATTTATAATTTTAATGCAAAAGATATTATATCTTTACACAAACGTTCTATGAATCAGTGGGCAAAATTACAATTTTATCCTTAAGAACCATCTAATTTTATGCAAACCATCAATTACATATTAAAAGACATTCGACCTTTTAAACTCAAAAATGATGTTGCTCAAATGAAGAAAACTTTTGAACAATATCCTTTTTCACATTTACCGGTTGTTGATGATAAAATTTACTATGGTGCAATAGCTCGCGAAGAGATTGAAATGCTTAAAGATGATGCACATACGCTAAATGAATTCAGACAACTGATTCAACCATTTTATGTTACAGAAAATATGAATTGGTTTGAGGTGCTTCAGTACTTTGCTTCCCATAACTCAAATTTGATGCCCATTTTAAGTTCCGACAAAAAATATGTTGGCTACTTCGAACTTGATGATTTTCTAAATATGTTCAAATGCACACCATTTTTGCACGAAGAGGGAGTTATACTTGTAGTTTCCAAAAATATAAATGACTACTCTTTTAGTGAAATTTCACAAATTGTAGAATCAAACAACGCCACCCTTTTCGGCGCTTTTGTCTCTAAAATTGAGAATGAAATTGCACAAATTACATTGAAACTCAGCCTTCATGACATCAATAATACCTTACATTCCTTCAGGAGGTATAATTACGTGATATTGAATGAATTTGAAAAAGACAAATACCTGGAAGAATTGAATGACCGATCCAATTATTTGCAAAAATACTTAAATATCTAAGGCTCAATCATCGATGAAAGTAGGGATTTTCGGACAATCAAATAATGAAATTACCATAAAATACATACAACAACTTGTTGAATTGTGTAAGCAACACAAGGTGTCCATTGTATTCGAAGAAAACTTTTTCAAAAGTTTCAGTCAACTTTTAGAAGATAAAAGCGTTGAAACTTTTTCAGGGTATACTGATCTTGACAAGGACCTTGATTTTTTTTTCTCGGTTGGAGGTGACGGGACTTTTTTAAGGTCAATTACTTTCATTAGAGACCTTGAGATTCCTGTTATAGGAATTAATACGGGGAGGTTAGGATTTCTGGCCAATATTCAAAAGGAAAACATTTCAAATGCCTTTGAGCAGATCATGAATGGTGAATTTACGATTCAGCACAGGTCTTTACTTTGGGTGAAAACAGAAGAAAAAACCGATGGATTAAGCAATCTTAGTTTTGCTCTTAATGAAATAGCAATTACGAGAAAAAACACGGCATCAATGATCAAAATTGATACGATGTTAGACCGTGAATTTCTAACAACTTACTGGAGTGACGGACTTATCATTTCGACCCCAACCGGGTCAACAGGCTATTCACTTAGTTGCGGGGGTCCGATCATTTCACCTTCATCTAAAAATATCGTACTTACACCTATTGCCCCTCACAGTTTGGCGGTACGACCACTCGTTATTCCTGATCAGACTGTAATCGAATTACATATTGACAGTCGTGTAGATGAAGTACTACTCACCCTTGACTCTCGTATGTATACCTTGAGCCATAAAACAAAGGTTGTTATTGAAAAATGCACCTATTCTATTAAGACCGTTCAACTCAATAACCAATCCTTCATAAAAACACTGCGAGAAAAACTCCTTTGGGGAGAGGACAAACGCAATTAAATCATAGGGTATAAAACAATTTTACGCTTAAAATTCTGTTAATCAAAAAAGAGCATTCATTTTGAACCAAATGCAAATGTATTTTTTTATATTTGCAAACTATTTTTTATGATGAAAAAAATTGTATTTATAATCCTATTTTTCAGCTTTTCAGGGAGTGTTTTTTCTCAAATTAATGAGGCTGGAATTTTCCTTGGCGGAAGCAATTACATTGGAGATATTGGAAGAACTAATTTCATATATCCGAATAGCTTTGCGATCGGCGGAATTTATAAATGGAATTTGCATCCCCATTATTCGCTCAGGGCAACCTATATTTATTCGAAAATTTCGGGAAAGGATTCTCAGTCAAACAATTCATTTAGAAAGTATAGAGATCTCAGTTTTTCAAATGACATTCACGAACTTGCCGTAGGAATAGAGTATCATTTCTTTAAATATAGTTTAGGAAAAACGGGGTATACACATACACCATATCTATTTGTGGAAGGTGGTGCCGTAAACTACGGCACACTTGATGATCAAAGGAGTTTTAATTTTAGCATGCCTTTCGGAGCAGGGTACAAAACTATCCTGGCACCTAATATAGGGATTGCAATCGAAACAGGTTTCAGATATACTTTTAAAGATGATATAGACGGTTATCCATTTAATCCCGATGACCCCAATATACAAATTAACCCTAATAATAACGATTGGTACGTTTTCACAGGGATAACACTTGTTTTTGCTTTTGGCAGGGAAGGTTGTTATACCGGAAGTTTTTAATTACCGTATGGATGCAGTTTCACAAATAGATAAAGATTTTATTCCCAAGCACGTCGCTGTGATCATGGACGGTAATGGAAGGTGGGCCAAAAATCAGGGGCTTAAGCGGGTTTTTGGACATAAAAAGGGAGTTGAAGCTGTTAGACAAACCATTGAAGCAGGGGTAGAACTTGGTATCGAAGCCTTAACACTTTATGCTTTCTCAACTGAGAATTGGAAACGACCTAAAATTGAAGTGGATACATTAATGAGTATTCTTGTCAATTCATTAAAAAAAGAGATCCATACTTTTCAAACAAATAATGTTAAACTCCAGGCCATTGGCAATTTGGATAAATTGCCTTTAATTGCGAGAAATCAGCTTCGGGACGTCATGAAATTGACTGAGAAAAACGATGGTATGATCTTGACCTTAGCCCTTAACTACGGGGCAAAGGAAGAATTGATAAGAGCCACAAAATCCATTTCTAAAAAAATTGTTAATAATGAACTGAAAATAGAAGAAATTGATGAAAAAATTATAAATAGTCATTTATATACATTTACTTTGCCCGTCGTTGATTTTTTGATTCGAACTAGTGGGGAAATGCGTATTAGCAATTTTTTATTATGGCAAATTGCCTATTCTGAATTGTATTTTACTGATATTTTGTGGCCCGATTTTAGGAAGAAGGACTTTTACGAAGCAATACTGAATTATCAAAGAAGAGAAAGACGATTTGGAAAAACAAGTGAACAAATTGAAAACAGTAATAAATAGCATAAGATACGCAGCATTGCTGTCAATTTTGATCTTATCAAGTGTTACTGTGAATGGGCAAAATACTCCCCAAAATAGCACATCCACTCTAGATACGATTCCGGCAACTAAGACACTGGACACTGTGCCTAATGTGCAGCAAAGAGCAGATTCTATAAAAACTCCCGGCAACATCAGTGCCTTAGACACCCTTGATTCAAGGATACAGTCTACAGACACTATAAAGGAGGTTGTAAGCGGACCTATTATTCTGGAAAAAAATAAAAAGTACCTTCTCGGGGGAATATCTGTTGTTGGTAATGAAACCATTTCTGAACAGTCCATTATGATTTTTTCTGGCCTTAATTCTGGTCAGCGATTAAAAATACCTGGTGATAAGCTGTCATCTGCAATCAAAAGACTTTGGAGCTCCAAGCTGTTTTCTAATGTTGACGTTTATGTAATAAAACTGGATGGCGATGCAGCATATCTTGAAATTGTCGTTCGAGAACTTGACAAAGTTGGTACGGTGACCATCACAGGGCTTAAAAAATCTAAAATTGAAGATCTTGAGAAGGAAATAGAGTTTCAGGCTGGATCGATGCTTACTGAAAATCTCATCACGACTACCGAAAACTTTATTAAAAGTAAATACAGTGAAAAAGGATTTTTAAAAACCAAGGTAACGATCAATACCAAAAAGGACACTAGTTTTCCTAACACTCAGAATGCACTTATAGCAATTGATAAAGGAAATAAAATCAAAATAAAAAACATTACGTTTCATGGTAATACAGCTTTATCCGACAAGAAGCTGAAAAAAACCATGAAGAAAACCAAAGAAAAAGGAATTACCAGGATATTCTCTCCTTCCAAATTTGTGGAAAATCTCTATGATGAAGATCTTGATAAAGTCGTGTCGCTTTTCCAGGAAAAAGGTTTCAGGGATGCTATGGTCATAAAAGATTCGATTTCATGGAACGATGACAATACAATCAATCTGGATATATTTTTGACACAGGGAGAACGCTATAAATTTGGTCAGATCAATTTTCTCGGAAACACTGTTTTCACAGATCAGCAATTGCAAAGTATATTGAAAATTGAGCAGGGAGTTACATACAATGGTAAAGCCCTAAATGAAAGGGTATATGGTGACGGAACTCCAGAATCTCAAGATGTTACCAACACTTACTTAGATAACGGATATCTGTTTTCAAGAGTAAATGCCGTTGAAACAAGTGCAGCAAACAATATCATTGATCTTGAAATCAGGATTATTGAAGACGAACCTGCTTCTATTAGAAAAGTAAGCGTAAAAGGAAATGACGTTACAAATGACCACGTACTTTATAGAGAAATCCGAACCAAACCGGGTGATCTTTTTAGTAAAAGTGATATTGTCAGATCAATACGTGAATTAGGTCAATTAGGTTTTGTAGATCCTGAAAATATAGTACCTGACGTTCAGCCGAATTTTGCAGATAAAACTGCCGATATTGAATATTCCGTTTCTGAAAAAGGGTCCAGCCAAATCGAATTACAAGGAGGATATGGAGGAGGAACTTTTGTGGGAACCTTAGGACTTTCTTTCAATAACTTTTCGATAAAGAACATATTCAATCTTAAAGAATACAAGCCTGTCCCTCGAGGAGATGGTCAAAGTATTGCATTAAGGTTGCAGGTCAGTAAATTTTACAGGACGTATAGTTTGTCATTTTCAGAGCCCTGGATGGGAGGAAAAAAACCGAAAGGATTTAATTTTTCAATTTATAACTCAAGTCAATTTGGTTATGATCCATTCACAAATAATGTAGATAAGGATCAGCTTCTAGATATTATTGGTGCGTCTGTGGGTCTAAGTCAACGTTTGAAATGGCCGGATGATTTCTTTACTTTATCAACCTCATTAAACTATCAGCGTTATAAGCTTCAGAATTATAACATATCATCCTTTGATTTTGACAATGGAATTTCAAACAACTTCAACTTTGCAGTGAATTTTGGAAGAAGTTCGGCAGGTCCAAACCCCGTGTTTCCTTCCGCAGGTTCACAATTCAATGTGTTGTTGAAATTTACGCCACCTTATTCATTGTTTACCGACAAGGATTATACGACTCTTCCTGACGAAGAAAAATATAAATGGATTGAATTTTACAAAGTCGTTTTTACGGGTAAATGGTACAGTCCGGCAGTGGGTAAAATGGTATTGATGTCTAACGCTGAATTAGGTTTTCTTGGAGCTTATAATGATGACATAGGTGCACCACCATTTGAAAGATTTTATGTGGGAGGTGATGGAATGCAGCAAGGAAGATTCGACGGAAGAACGACGATTGCCTTAAGGGGATATCCTAACTCCAGTTTATCGTCACAAACTGGTGGTACTATCTATCAAAAGGTAGCATTTGAATTGAGATATCCTATAACTTTAAAACCTTCAGCTTCTATATATGCATTAACTTTTCTTGAAGCAGGTAACTCATGGAATGAATTTAGAGAATACAGGCCATTTACATTAAAAAGGTCTGCAGGAGGTGGTATCAGGGTATTTATGCCGGCCTTTGGTTTACTTGGAGTTGATTTTGGATACGGGTTCGATACGATACCAGGATCCAATGAGATTTCAGGATGGCAAACACATTTTATCATAGGACAACAGTTTTAAGCTAAATTGTTATATTTGCCAAAATCAAGAAATGGCACGGTTTTTTCTTGTAAACGAATAGAATGAAAGTGAAAAGGGTTTTATTAATCGTCATAATATGTTTTAACTCTATTGTGAATGCTCAAAAGCCACAAAGAGTTGCCTATGTTGATATGAACTATATTCTGGAAAACGTTCCTGAATATGTCAATGCTCAGGCCCAGTTAGACACAAAAATAAAGACCTGGCAACAAAAACTGGACGTACTTTCAAAGGAGATAGAGCAGATGAAAACCGATCTGAGCAACGAAAAAACATTGCTTACAAAGGAATTGATCAATGAAAGAGAGGAAGATATTGCCATAAAGGAACAAGAGTTAAAAAGATTGCAACAAGCTTATTTCGGCCCTACCGGCGATTTGTTTCAAATGAGAAAACAACTTGCAAAACCTGTTCAGGATCAAGTTTATAATGCAATTCAAGACATCGCTGGCAAAAAGCGTTACGACTTTGTTCTTGACAAATCAAGTGATCTGATCTTGTTATACAGTAATAATAAGTATGACATAAGTGAACTGGTACTAAATGCTATCGTGAAGAACAGAAAAAGACAGGCGGTGCAGAACCTTAAAACAGAGCGTTTGGCCAAGGCAGGAGTGATTAGCAACCCGACGGTTCTTGAAAATGGAGATGATGATCAAGCAATCGAAAAAAACACTCAAGGGATTGATCCCCAGGTAACAGGAGAAGCTGACACCCTTCAGGCCACAGAAGGAAAGACTGAGGAACAATTAAAACTGGAAGCCAGGATTGCTAAGAGAGAAGAACTCAAAGCAAGGATAAAAGCACAGCAAGAGTCTAGAGCAATAATGAGAGATTCTCTGAAACAGGTGGCAGAAGAAAAACGAGCTGCCAAATTAAAAGAAATTGAAGACAGAAAGAAACAGAGACAAGAAGCAATAGATAAAAAGAATTAAAACCAAGTAAAAACAAAAATATTATTAATAATAAATTATTTGAAAAATGAAATTATTTAGAAATTTATTCGTGGCATTTGCCCTTTTGACGGCTTTTAATACAATTGAAGCTCAAAATGTGGCTCACATTGATAGCGAACAACTTTTGATGGCTATGCCGGAAACAAAGGCTATGGAGACAGAATTAAAAAAGGTTCAGCAGACTTATGCAGATGAGTACAATGCTCAAGCAACTGCTTTACAGGCTAAATTACAAAAATATGATCAAGAAGCTCCTACTCAAACTGATGCTAAAAATGAAGAAAGAAGGGTTGAAGTTGAAGGTTTAAAGCAAAAAATTCAAAAATATGCTCAAACTGCCGATCAGGAAATTCAAAAGAAAAGATTTGACCTTTTGAAACCTATCGTTGAAAAGGCTCAAAAAGCTGTGAGTGATGTTGCTACCGAAAAAGGTGTGAAATATGTTTTGGACTCTTCCCCAGGTAAAGGGTTGATCGTTTTCGAAGGAGAAGACCTTATGACGTCTGTTAAATTTAAATTAGGTATTCAATAAACTGAATTACTTCTATATAAAAAAACATCCTTGCTTCTAGGATGTTTTTTTTTGCCCTTCAGGGTATACCTTCATGCAATCCTAATTTAAATAAAAAAAGCATTAACCTGTCTTCTACTTATACCAACTCGCGTATTTAACATAATTATTTGCAATTCTGTCAATCTCTCCCGAGATAAGTTCCTGATCGATATCTTTTATTTTTTTTGCCGGCATACCTGCAAAAACTGATCCTGAAGGAACAAGACTTCCTTTTGTAACAACAGCACCTGCCGCTATGATACTGTTGCTTTCAATAACGCAATCATCCATGACAATGGCCCCCATACCTACAAGTACATTATCATAAATAGTACATCCGTGTATCAGTGCATTATGTCCTATCGAAACGTTATTTCCAATCTGAGTAGGTGATTTCTTATAGGTAGCATGAATTACGGCTCCATCCTGTACATTAACCTTATTACCCAACCTGATATAATGCACATCTCCTCTTATAACGGCATTGTACCATATGCTGCATTGATCTCCCATGGTAACATCCCCAACCACAACCGAATTTTCAGCAAAAAAACACTCTTTACCATAAACCGGCATCTTTCCGTTAAGTTCTCTTATGATCATACCTCTTTTTTTGATTGATTTAACATATGCATCAAAAGTAAGAAAAAATACTTTCGTAAATTCGCAGCTAGAAGTTTATAGATATATGTCAAAAATTAAAATAGAATACACCTCGAACCCTGCGATCGTTAAATTTGTTTCAGACAAAATGCTTACCGAAAGTAGTTTTGAATATAATTCCATTGATGATGCAAAGAATTCGGCTCTGGTGCAACAACTATTCCATTTGCCTTTTATAAAAAGAGTTTTTATCACGGCCAATTTTATAGCCCTGGAAAAGTTTGATATTCTTGAATGGAAGGAAGTGCAAAAGGAATTGCAGGAGATTCTGGAAGCCTATTTAGATCAAAATGAGTCCTTATTTTCTGAAGATAAAAAGGAACAAATCGTTGAGGTTTATGCCGAAAGCACTCCTAATCCAAACGTTCAAAAATTCGTTACAAACAGGCTGCTCAGTAATCAGCACATTGAACTTAGCCAGCAAAAAGATGCCCATGAAGTGCCCTTAGCCTATGAGCTCTTTGAATTTCCCTTTGTAAAAGAGGTGTTTATTTCAGACAATTATGTATCCATTCAAAAATCTAATGAACTGGAATGGTTCGAAATAAACAACAGTTTGAGGGATTTTTTAAAGGAATACCTTCAAAGTGAAAGGAGAATTGTGGCAGAAGGATATGCCCCGGTAAAAAATGAATCTCAACAGAACGACCTGAAATATACTGCTACTGATGATGATATTTCAAAAGAGATCATTGCGGTATTGGAAGAATATATAAAACCGGCAGTTGCAGGAGATGGAGGGAATATACAATTCCTTTCTTATATCCCTGAGACTAAAGAAGTAAACGTACTGCTGCAAGGCGCCTGTAACGGATGCCCTTCATCGACTATGACTTTGAAAAACGGTATTGAAGCCACCCTTAAACAATTGCTTCCAGGTAAGATTGGGGCCGTCAATGCCTTGAACTAAAAAATATGCCTTTATAATAGCATTCTATGAATCTGAAATTTCATCGAAAATAAGTCTTAGTAGTCGCTTTCAGTTTTACCTTCGTCTATGCTCAAGAATCTATTCCAGTTGACCTATCCGGAAACCGTCAAAGGAACAACCATTGATAGATATTTTGGTAGCCATGTAGCTGATCCTTTCAGATGGCTGGAGGATGACAGGTCGCCGGAAACGGAGTCCTGGGTAAGATCCCAAAACAAAGTCACTCAGAAATACCTTGATCATATTCCTTTCCGTGGTCAAATCAAGGAAAGAATGACCAAATTATGGAATTATGAAAAATACAGTTCACCTACAAGACATGGTCACTATGAATATTTCTATAAGAATGACGGCTTACAAAATCAATATGTTTTGTACAGACAAAAAAAAGGAATGGCTGCCGAAGTTTTTCTTGATCCCAATACCTTTTCAGATGACGGCACAACTTCTTTGAGTAGTATTTCGTTCACCAAAAATGGTGAAATAGTAGCCTATGCTATTTCCGAAAAAGGATCAGATTGGAGAAAGATTATTGTGATGAACGCTTTAAGCAAGGAAATTCTTGCTGATACTATTGAAGATGTCAAATTCAGTGCCATTTCCTGGTACAAAAATGAAGGTTTTTATTATTCGAGTTATGACAAACCCGACGGAAGTGAGTTGTCGGCCAAAACCGACCGGCATAAACTTTACTATCACAAACTGGGGACTCAAAAGGAAATGGATCAGGTTATTTTTGGTTCAGATATCAAACGAAGGTATGTATTCGGATATGTTACTGAAGATGAACGCTATCTTGTTATAAATGCAGCAAATTCAACTTCCGGCAATGAACTATACATTAAAGACTTAAACAATTCAATTGGTGAATTAAAATGTGTAGTCAATAATTTTGACAATGACCATTCGGTAATACACAGTAAAGGTGATGTTTTGTTTCTTTCTACAAATTTAAATGCGCCGAACACGAAAGTCGTAAACTTGGAATTTGAAAAATACCAAGCCAAATACTGGAATGATTTTATAGACGAAACGGAACATGTGTTGAGTATATCGACAGGAGCCGGTTATTTTTTTGCCGAATATCTTGTAGATGCCACCTCAAAAGTACTTCAATACGATGGTGCGGGAAAACTCATACGAGAAGTAGAACTTCCCGGAATCGGGAGCAGCACTGGTTTTAGTGGAAAGGTAAATGATGAAATTCTTTATTATTCATATACCAACTATATTACTCCTTCTTCCATTTATATATTTGATCCTTTAAAAGGAACTTCCAGGCTATTCAAGAAACCAAAGGTTGGTTTTGATACTAATGAATATGATTCGAAACAGGTATTCTACCAATCCAATGACGGAACCGAGGTGCCTATGATTATTAGCTTTAAAAAAGGAACAAAACTCGATGGAAACAATCCTACTATTCTCTATGGTTATGGAGGCTTCAATATAAGTCTTTTTCCTGCTTTCAGTATCGTTAACGCCACCTGGCTTGAAATGGGAGGCATATATGCGGTTGCAAACCTAAGAGGTGGTGGTGAATACGGAAAGTCATGGCATGAGGCTGGAACAAAATTGAATAAGCAAAATGTTTTCGATGATTTTATCGCAGCGGCAGAATATCTTATTAATGAAAAATATACATCCAGTAAATTTCTGGCTATACAAGGAGGATCCAATGGGGGATTACTGGTCGGTGCAACCATGACACAGAGACCTGATCTTATGAAGGTGGCATTACCCGCAGTTGGGGTTTTGGACATGTTGCGTTATCATACCTTTACAGCTGGTGCAGGTTGGGCGCACGATTATGGAAGTTCAGAACAAAGTGAGGAAATGTTCAAATATCTTTTTAATTATTCACCTGTACACAATGTAAAAAATGGCGTTTCCTACCCGGCAACATTAGTAACCACAGGAGATCATGATGACCGAGTGGTTCCTGCGCATTCTTTTAAATTTGCCGCCGAACTACAGGACAAACAACAGGGTGAAAATCCGGTATTGATCAGGATCGAAACGCAGGCCGGCCATGGAGCTGGCACTCCTGTTTCTAAAACCATTGATCAGTATGCTGACGTATTTGGTTTTACCTTATTCAATATGGGCATCAAAGATCTAAGTGAAAAGATCAAAAACTAGATTGATATTTTTGATTTTATTCTACGTCAAGTATTCTAATTTTTTTAGAACCAAATGCTTTTTCTGACCCCTTTTTCTCTCCGATAAGAAGGGCTCCAATCGGGGAAGAAACGGAAACTGCATAATAAGGTTTTCCTTCAAAGAGGAGCTGTCCGGCGCTTATAGAAAGAAAATAAATTCCCTGATTGGTTGTGATCAGACTGCCTAATTTAATATGTTCAGAAACTGAGTTTATTTGTATTCGCTCCAAAACTTCCTTCATCTGTTTTATTGCTTCGAATTGCAGAGATGCCTTTTCCATTTCAAGATGTAGCATAGCCCTGCCCGTTTCGTGTTTGTCGCCGGCCGAACTTTTAGATTCCTGCTCCAAAGCCATTTGATTACTCTTCATTATCGCTGCAATAATGGCAGATTTTTCGTTTACAAAAAGTTTACACTGCTTAAACAACGACTCCTTGATCATCATATCAGAAAATTTGATCAAAAATAAGAGAAAATAAATTCTGTTTTGTTCTTTTAATAAATCGATTTACCTTCGAAGTAATAAAAATCAATGATATGAAGAAATCCAGATGCAGATGGAGCGGAGAAGACGCCTTATATATTGCTTACCACGATGAAGAATGGGGTGTTCCTGTATTTTCGGATGATAAATTGTTTGAATTTCTCGTACTTGAAACTTTTCAGGCTGGTTTGAGTTGGATCACAATTTTAAGAAAACGAGAAAATTTTAGAGCGGCATTTGATGGTTTTGATTATAAGAAGATTGCCACGTACGACGAAAAAAAATATGATGACCTTCTTCTTGATTCAGGTATCGTCAGAAACAAACTGAAAATAAAGGCCACTATTGGCAATGCACAGGCGTTTATAAAATTACAGAAGAAACATGGTAGTTTTTCCAATTATTTCTGGAAGTTTACAGATGGCAAACCAATTCAAAATGAATGGGTAGACTTAAATCAAGTTCCCGCAATGACACCCCTATCTGATAGCATTTCTAAAGATCTAAAAAAACAAGGCTTCAAATTTGTCGGATCAACTGTTATATACGCATACATGCAGGCGATTGGGATGGTCAATGACCATGTTCATGACTGCTTTAGGTACAATGAGATAATGAAACAATGAGTTAATGATACAATGATGTAATGATGTAATGATGTAATGATGTAATGATGTAATGATGTAATGATGTAATAAATTAATGTATCATTTCAATCCTACGGGAATGTATATTTCAGTAACTAATTCAGCTGGATTCGGTGTGTCTTGGGGCCGATTAACATATATTTCAAAGGGTTCTCCACTCTCTACCAAATAATGATCTTTCAAACCAGACGCGTCGAACATAGTCTTTTCCCACGCTTTCTTTGAATTGCTATAAGCACCCGTTAATACTGCCTTGAAATATGTTCCGCGTTCCATATAACCTGTTAAGATATTGGAGTCCTGGCTAATGATGCGCTCTGCTATAGGATACGCCACAGAAAACATAGTGGTGCCATTCTCCTGATCAAATTTGTGATAGATGGTAAATGGACTTCCTGTCAACCGAATATTGTTGTCCCCTACAAACTTTTCGATATCTTCCATGATCTCCATAAGCTTGGAATTCATATTATTTATCTTGCTGGAAGTTGATTCATACAAATAAAAACCTCCACTATAATCTACAACCCCAATCGAGTCAATTGAATATATTTTAAGTTTTCTTTGTAAGTTTTCATCAAACAATTCAAGGCCTCGCTCCTGCATAGGTGCTAACTGTTCTTTCATTCCGGATGCCATAAATCTTGAAAAAAATGGAAGTTCACCTCTCATTCCCCAGGTAAGATCTGTTCCTGTATCAGATTCTTCCAACACCCAGTAAACTTCAGATTTCATATCGCCAAAAGGCGTTTCAAATACAATCTCCTGATCCAGTCTTTCGGGCTTCAGGATCTTTAACGTTTTCATGCTCCCGCCTCCTTCTATATCCGATGTCCAAGTATAAGCCCCTCCTTCACCAATGCTATTGTCTGAATATTGTACTCTAATCGTAGAATCCTTCTCATACCATGGACCCCATTCCTCCCAATTTCTATAGTCATTCAGATCGTTAAATACAACTAAGCGATCGGCTTTGATCGCTCTGGTATTTGACACTTCATAGCTTCCATCAAGGGTGGCCAAATAAATGGCACCGATCACAAAAAGACCGAGTAAAAGAAGAAATATATTTTTTAAAAATCTCATTTGGAAGAAGTTTGGCAAAACAGTGTGTCAAATATAATAATTAAATCTTAATTATTTAAATATGAGGTACTTATTAATTAATTTTGATTTGGTAAAACCTCTGTTTTTCTATACATTTGAATTGAAAAAATCTCAAATCCCTATCTTATGAAATTTAAATATTTCCTAACCTTTCTACTGGCTTCTACCCTATTTTTTTCTTGTCAGAAGCAACAAACTGAAACAGTCAATACAGAAGTCTCAAATGAACAAAAAGATTCCTTTGAATATACTTCCGAACAATTTGCTGATATCAAAATACTGAGATATCAGGTTCCTGGCTTTACTGATCTGAGTCTGCAACAAAAAAAATATGTTTACTACCTCAGTCAGGCAGGTATGGCCGGAAGAGATATCACTTATGATCAAAATTACAGACATAACCTCAAAATCCGAAGAGCACTTGAAGGTGTTTATACCAAGTTTGAAGGAGATAAAAATTCAGATGACTGGAAACATTTTGAAACCTATCTAAAACAGGTGTGGTTTGCCAATGGGATCCACCATCATTATGCCAATGATAAATTTATTCCTCAATTTTCAAGGGAGTATTTAGAAAGCCTAATTGAAGCAACGGATACAAACCTTAAAGGAGAGCCTCTTGATGTCATCTTTAATGAAGAAGATGTGAAAAAAGTTAATTTAAATGCTGAAACGGGTCTTATTAAAGGGTCGGCGATCAATTTTTACGGTAAAGATGTTACAGCAGAGGACGTAGACAGCTATTATTCTGCTATCAAAACAGATAAAAACCAACCTGTTGAAAAAGGGTTAAATTCAAAACTGATCAAAGAAAATGGCAGTTTAAAAGAAAATGTTTGGAAAAGTGGTGGTATGTATGGCGCCTCTATAGATCAAATTATTTTCTGGCTCGAAAAGGCAAAGGATGTTGCAGAAAATGAGGCTCAGGCCAAAGGATTGGCATTACTGATCAAATACTACCAAACTGGTGATCTGAAAACCTGGGATGAGTACAATGTTGTTTGGGCCATGGCTACAGAAGGAGATATTGATTATATCAACGGATTTATTGAAGTATATAATGACCCTAAAGGCTATAAAGGATCTTACGAGTCGGTAGTTCAAATCAAGGATTTTGAAATGTCTGCTAAAATGGCTGCACTTGCCCAAAATGCTCAATGGTTCGAAGATAATTCAACTTTGGACCCATCTCACAAAAAGAAAAATGTCGTTGGGGTATCGTATAAAACAGTGAACGTGGCTTCTGAATCTGGAGATTCATCGCCTTCCACGCCGATTGGGATCAATCTCCCTAACAACAACTGGATCCGGGAACAACATGGATCGAAATCAGTTTCCTTGGGCAATATAATTTACACGTATAACAATGCAGGCGGTAGTGGACGATTACAAGAATTTGCCTTTGATGAAGACGAAATCAAAGCCGAAGAAGAATACGGGCAACTTGCCGACAAACTTCACACAGCCTTGCACGAAGTGATCGGGCATGCCAGTGGAAAACTGAACGAGGGTGTGGGTACACCAAAAGAAACGTTGAAAAACTATTCTTCGACTCTTGAAGAAGCCAGAGCTGATTTGGTTGGGCTGTATTATTTACCTGATGAAAAACTCGTGGAAATCGGAATTTCTCCAAATGCCAAATCGATTGGAAAAGCGGCTTATGACGGATATATTCGAAATGGTTTAATAACTCAATTGATCAGATTAAATCTTGGTGATGACATCGAGGAAGCGCATATGAGAAACAGACAATTAGTGGCTGCTTGGGTCATGGAAAAAGGAAGCGCAGAAAACGTGGTAGAAATGGTAAAGAAAGATGGAAAAACTTATTTTAAAGTAAATGAATATGATAAATTAAGAGTCTTATTCGGAGACCTTCTAAAAGAAATTCAAAGAATCAAATCAGAAGGAGATTTTCAGGCAGGGAAAGATCTTGTTGAAACATATGGAGTAAAGGTAAATCAAGAAATTCATAAAGAAGTGCTTGAAAGAAATAGTCAGTTCAAGTCAGCTCCTTACTCAGGTTTTATAAACCCGGTATTGGTTCCTATGGAAGACGAAAATGGGAAGATTGTTGATGTTGAATTGGTACAACCTGAAAGTTTTACGGCGCAAATGCTGCAATACGCCAATGACTATACAACCTTACCTGACGAAAATTAATTTTATTTAAGTCAATTAAGCAAAAGACCGTAATTGATCATTACGGTCTTTTGTGTTTTTAATAAGTATATTTGCCTTCATGACAGGTGTTATTATTAAATCTACTGGAAGTTGGTATTGGGTAAGGACTGAGACTCATAAACAGGTTCAATGTCGGATCAGAGGCAAATTCAGGACTAAGGGAATTAAAAGTACAAATCCTCTTACGGTTGGAGATCATGTTGACTTCGAAATGGAACTAAATTCCAATACAGGGGTGATTACGGGAATTCACGAAAGGAAGAACTATATCGTAAGAAAATCGGTCAACCTATCGAAACAGACCCATATCATTGCGGCCAATATAGATTTGGCCTTCTTACTTGTAACACTTGACAACCCACCTACCTTTACCTCTTTTATCGATAGGTTTTTATCAACAGCGGAAGCGTATCATATCAGGGCCATTCTTTTGTTCAACAAGATCGATCTCAATGACGCCATTTTGGAAGCAAAAAAAAATAAGCTAGTGAAAATTTACACTGATATTGGCTATACCTGCCTTGAAATATCCGCCACGCAAAATATCAATATCGACGCTGTAAAAAAGTTGATGCTTGGAAAAATAAGTATGTTCTCAGGACATTCCGGGGTAGGAAAATCAACTCTTATCAACGCCATTGACCCTGAATTGAAATTGAAAACCGCTGAAATTTCAACGCAACATAAACAAGGTCAGCACACGACTACATTTGCAGAAATGTTTGCCATACCGACTGAACCTGAAAGTTATATCATTGACACGCCTGGTATCAAAGGGTTTGGTGTGGTCGATTTTAAATCAAGTGAAATAGGTGATTTTTATCCTGAATTCTTTGCCTTGAAACACCTGTGCAAGTTTAACAATTGCCTTCACGTTAACGAGCCAAAATGTGCCATAAAAACCGCTCTGGAGGAAGGAAAATTAGCCGCTTCCCGCTATAGAAGTTACCTGCAAATCCTTGAGGGAGAGGAAGAAAACTACAGAACAAATAGTTACGAATTTTAAAATATTTTTAACGATTTGATGGATAAATTCATCATCTAAGGCATAATTATGTTAATATTTTTCATTGTTTTCAATATTTTATGATAAATGTCATATGGGCTTTTCAATGTTTTAACTTTATTTGCTATCCCGTTCATCCAAAATGATCAAATGAAAGCTGTGATTCAAAGAGTAAACCATGCCTCGGTAAAAGTGGATGGCCAGGTTCAAAGCCAAATAAAAAAAGGGCTTCTTGTTCTGTTGGGCATCACTATCGCAGACAGCTATGAAGACTCCAAATGGCTCAGCAAAAAAATTTTAAATCTCAGAATATTTAATGACAATAGTGGGATCATGAATCATTCCTTGTTAGATATAGACGGAGAGGTCATTATCGTAAGTCAATTTACCCTTATGGCCAGCACCAAAAAAGGGAACCGGCCCTCTTATATCAAGGCCGCAAAAGCGGAGATTGCTATTCCTATATACGAGCAATTTATTGCTGATATTGAATTAGGATTAGGGAAAAAGGCAGGAACAGGAACCTTCGGAGCTGATATGAAAATAGACCTTCAAAACGATGGCCCCGTTACTATTATAATTGATACCGAATTCAAGCAATAGTTTCAATGAAATGACGTTAATAAATTAAATTGCATATATGAAAAAAGATCTTGTCACCATTATCCTTTTCACAGTTTACAGCCTTTTATTAAATGCCCAAAGTCAAGATTTAAACCTACTTCTTATTCCGGATAGTCTGCGCATCAATGCCAATGCAGTCATCAGATATGACCATACAGATATAGAAATTCAGAGTTTTTCAAAAATGATCGTTCGCAAAAATGTGGCTGTCACTGTTTTGAACAAATACGGAGATGAAGATGGCCATATTTATTTAAATTATGATCACCATAAAAAAATCAGAACGGTAGGGGCCAAAATACTCGATTTCACAGGGAAGGAAATTAAGAAAATAAAAAAAAGCGATTTTTCAGATGTATCAGCAGTTGATGGAGGAACCCTCTTTAGTGATGACAGGGTATTATATTATGAACATCAGCCCTCCTCTTATCCGTATACTATAGTCTATGAATATGAGACTTCCACTTCAAATACTGCGTTCATTAGAACCTGGTATCCCATTAAATTCTATGGTGCAAGTACTGAGGAAAGCACGTATTCCATAACCTACCCTGAGGATATAAAGATTTTTAACAAGGATGTGAACCTGGAAAAATACAAGGTTGAAAAAAACTCCGAACGCGGTCGTTTTTTCTATTCTTTAAAAAATGCCCCGGCTATTAAGTACGAACTAATGAGCCCCGTTTTCAACGAATTTGGGCCGCATGTCAAATTCGCTGCAAATAAATTTCAATTAGGTGGGGAAGCTGGCGGGGCCAATGACTGGGCCGAATTTGGAAAATGGTGGTACGACAATTTTATCAACGGCAGAAACGAATTGAGTGAAGCTACAAAAACGGCTATTCAACAACTCGTTAAAGGAAGTATTGACCCCAGAAAAAGAGCTGAACTTGTATATAAATACATGCAGGATAAAACAAGGTATATCAGTATTCAGATTGGAATAGGAGGATGGAAACCTATGACGGCCATGGAGGTTGATGAACTTGGGTATGGCGATTGCAAAGGGCTTTCTAATTATACTATGGCCCTTTTAGAGGAGGCAGATGTTACTTCCTATTACAGTAAAATTTATGCAGGTGAGGGAGAAAGGGTAAACCTTGATCCTAAAATAGCTTTTCAGCACAGCAATCATGTCATTTTGATGGTTCCATTTGAAAAGGATACGGTCTGGCTCGAATGTACTAATCAAAAAATTCCATTTGGTCATCTCGGTTCGTTCACTGATGATCGGGATGCCCTGGTGGTAACACCTGAGGGTGGAAAGGTTGTTCGTACGAGAAAGTATACATCAGAGAACAACAGTCAGGATATCAAAGGAGAATTAAACATTGACAACAACGGCAAGATTAAAGCCGACATTTTCATTGAGAGCTCCGGTATACAATACGACGATCATTACGGCATTGCCTTTTTGGATGAGAATGAAAAAGACACCTACTATAATAGTTTTTTCGACGAGATCAATAATGTAAACATTCAAAAAATTGAAATTGAAAATAATGAAAAGGACATCACTTTCACAGAACATATTCAGTTCTCCGCTGACAATTTTGCTGTAAACAGCGGTGAAAAAATGCTGGTGAGATTGAACATGGTCAATACCTCTCAACATATACCGAAAAGAATCAGAAACAGAAAACTTCCACTGGAAATCAAATACGGGTTCATCGATACAGACGATGTCATTATAAACCTTCCAGAAAACTATAAGATCGAGGCCATCGGTGAGCCAAGTACTTTAAAGACCCCTTTTGGAAGTTATTCGATTCAAATTCAAAAAATAAATGAGAAACAATTGAATTACAAGCGCACCCTACTTATCAATCAAGGTTTGTATAGTGTTGCTGATTATGACGCCTACAGAAAATTCAGAAAAAAAATTAACCAACTTGATCATTTAAAAATTGTATTGACCAAATCGTTATAGCTATGAAAAAAATCGCAATTTCATTTATTATTCTTTTTTGCCACATTTATTTGTTGAATGCACAGAATGATAAATTCGGTAAGATCAACAAATCAGTATTCGAGAATACTTTTTACAAAAAAGACTCTTCAGCCTGTGCGGTTGTACTTTATAAAGACCGAAATACACACTATAAATACAATAATTTAACAGGGTGGTCATTATCCACTACTGTATATGAACGAATTCAGATATTCTCAGCGGAAGGGTTTAAATATGCCACCCAAAAAATAAGACTTTATGAAGGCAACGAAAATGAAACATTTTTGATAAAAGCGTATACATATAATCTGGATAATGGGAAAATTACAAAAACCAAACTGGAAAAGCAGGATATCTATGAAGACAAGTTGAATGATAATTGGAAAGCAAAAAACTTTACCATGCCTAATGTAAAGGAAGGAAGTGTGATAGAATGGCGGTATTCAATAAGTTCACCTTACGTCTATGCTATTGACGACATGGTTTGCCAGTATGATATACCGATAGTTTATCTGGAATCTTCGATTCAAATCCCTGAATATTTTGTTTTTAATTCATATCCCAGTATTTATTACCCCATAAAGCTCAAACGGGATAGGGTACAAAAAAACTATGCCAATTCGAGTACATCAAGAGATATGAGTACCCATGTCTCAACTACTACAACTGATTACAACAGTGTCAAAATTGCAGAAAACCGGTACACGGTCAAAGAAAATGATGTCCCCGCCTTAATAAGTGAACCATATGTAAACAATATGGATAACTACCGTGCAAAAGTTCAATTTGAAATTTCATCCTACAATCCGCCATCGGGAGCATCAACTTATTATAATACTACATGGAAAGATGTTACAAGAACCATTTATGACAATCCCCGTTTTGGGAAACAATTAAAATCAAGCAGGCATTTTAGTGATGACCTTGAAGCAGCAATTGCCGGTTTGAATAGTTCGAATGAAAAAATTTCGATCATTTTCGATTTGGTCAAATCGAAAATGACCTGGAATAAAACCAATAGCAAGTATTCAAGAAGAGAAGGAATTGATAATGCTTATAAAGAAGGTGTTGGAAACGCTGCTGAGATCAATTTAACTTTAGTGGCTATGCTGAGAAATGCTGGAATTAACGCCAATCCTATATTGGTGAGTACCAGGTCTCATGGGATACCTCTTTTCCCTACCAAAAGCGGTTTCAATTACGTGATTGCTGGAGTCGAAATAAACAATGAAGTTATATTAATGGATGCGACAGAAAAATATGGTAAACCAAACTTACTTCCTTTACGAGATTTAAACTGGCAAGGACGATTGATTCGTGAAAACGGAAGCTCGACATCAGTGAATTTGTATCCAAAAACGTATAACACCCGAATTGTAAAACTCAACGCCAAACTCAACCCTCAGGGCTCTCTTGAAGGGACCATGATCTCAACCTATCATGGGCTAAATGCGTTGAATCACAGAAATTTATATCAGGCCAAAAGTGAAGATGATGTGGCTGTTTCTCTGGAAACTGAGCATCAGGACATTGAAATTCAGCAAATTCGTCTTCAAAACAAAGAAAAAGCCTCGAAACCCTTCACAGAAATGTTTAAATTTAATAAAGATAATGAGGCTGATCTTATAGGAGGTAAAATTTACATATCACCTCTTCTCTTCCTGACAGTCAATGAAAGTCCATTTAAACTAGACGAAAGATTATATCCTATTGATTTCGGATCCCCCTGGAAAAACGATACCAAAATTAGCTTGGAGATCCCTGAGGGATACTTAGTTGAATCCAAGCCAGCTGATTTGGCCCTTTCACTACCAGATCAAATGGGGAGTTATATTTTAAAAACTGAAATTAAAAACAATAAAATTTTAATAAGTTCGCAAACTAAGTTGAACGTTCCTCTTATTTCCCCCAATTATTATGAAACTGTGAAAGAGCTTTATAAAAGAGTTATTGAAACACAACTGGAAAAAATAATTTTGGTACAACAAGGTCCATAAAACTCTAAAGAGTTAAAAACACACTCTTTAGAGTTTTATGCTATAAAGTATACGTATATCCCAAAGAAAATACCAACCCACCAATATGACTTTCCCCAAATGTTGCATCTTTTTGGATGGTTTTTGCACCCCAGGCACCTCTGAATCCTAGGTAAATCTCGTGTTTATCGTTAATTTTCCTGATTAGGCCCGAACCTGCGTGAAAACCAAAGTTTAAGGTATTCAATTCATCCTTTGTATCTGTTTCGGCATCAAATGACTGAGGAGGCACCGGCACCCATAAAGGTCCTGATGTAGGATCGGAGGGATTGTAATTAGGATTGGCAACAATTAAAGGATTTTGTCCTGCAGCATCAAGTGTTATAAGACTTGTGCCACTGGTTACTTGTGTAGAACTAACCAAAAAACCAATATAAGGTCCTGCTTCAACATAAAATCTCCAGGTTTCACCCCAACCCAGTTTACCAAGAATTGGAATTTCAATATAATTAAGATCAGAAATATTATTGAAGTCAGCGTACATTGGATTTGAATCGCTAACCGGATCCTCTCCCTGAAGGAATAGCATATAATTTAGTTGATCCACCGATCCGAATGCATCAAGGGCAGCAGTTGGTATCGGTTGCATTCCTGTTCGATCTCCTCCTCTTTGGGTGTATAACAATTCAGTTTGTAACGAAAATAATTCCGAAACTGGGAATTCGACCAATATCCCTATATCAACACCTGAAGTTGATTCATAATCTTCAACATAAATATTATCAGAATTGTCGGTTATCCGTCCAACGCTATAGCCAACCTTGGCACCTATCTTAATCTGAGCCTCAGTAATTTGCCCGATAAGAAAAAAAGTAATTAGAAGTAATTTGAGTAAAGTAGCTGATTTCATATAAACTTAATTAGAGTTGATTTTGACTATCTATTGGAAGCATGCTTCCCTTTAACTTTGCGATAAATATAGATAAATTATATAAATCTAAGGAATCCTTACAAAGAAACTTAGACAATCCTTTTAAGTTTCATTAACAATTACAGTCTGAATCACAATCGGAATTCTTCTTTTTTGGCTTATAGAAAAATTTTCTGATCAAAAAGATCAAAGCCAAAGAAACTGCCAAATATATTAGAATCTGCTGGATCATGTGGATTAATTTAGAAGCGTAAAGGTAAGAAAAGATGCAAAATAGGCAATCAGTCCCATTCCAACCAACTGAACCATGGGCCATTTCCAACTATTGGTCTCCCTTTTTACGATCGCCAGTGTACTCACACATTGCATGGCAAAGGCATAAAATACCAAAAGCGACATCCCAACTGGTACATTAAAGAGTTTTTCTCCAGTAGTTTCATTGATCTCTTCTGCCATACGCTGTTTTATGGTTGTATTCTCTGCGTCGTCATTTCCTACACTGTAAATAGTTGCCAAAGTACCAACAAAAACCTCTCTCGCTGCAAATGATGCAATCAGGGCTATGCCAATCTTCCAGTCATAACCAAGGGGTTTAATTACAGGTTCAATTGCTTTGCCCATAACTCCGATATAAGAATGCTCAAGTTTATAGGAGGCAAGAGCTTCCTTGTAATCTACTCCCTCTCTAATTTCTGCACCATTAGATAGTGCATAATCGACTTCAGCCGAGTCAAATGAAGCTGGACCGTTAGACGCCAGAAACCAAAGAATCACAGAGATGGCTAGAATAATTTTTCCGGCCCCAAATACAAAGGCTTTTGTTTTTTCTATCACCGTGTAAAAAACATTTTTAAGAGACGGTAATTTATAATCGGGCATTTCGATCAGGAAGAAACTTCTACCTTCAACCTTAAGCGTTTTATGTAAAAGATATCCCGAAACAATGGCCATTCCAAAGCCTAAAAGATACAAGGCCAACAAAGTCAATCCCTGCAGGCTAAATATACCCAACACACGGTCTTGAGGAATTATTAGGGCTATAATAATCGCATACACAGGAAGTCTGGCCGAACAGGTAACAAAGGGAACCACCAAAATCGTAATGAGTCTTTCTTTCCAGCCACTTATATTTCGTGCAGCCATAACCGCTGGTATGGCACATGCCGTACCAGATATTAATGGAACAACACTCTTACCACTCATGCCAAATCGACGCATGATCTTGTCCATTAAAAACACGACACGACTCATATATCCTGTCTCTTCAAGGATAGATACAAAAAGGAAAAGTATGGCTATCTGAGGGATAAAAATCACAATGCCTCCAATTCCGGGTATAATTCCCTGACTGATCAAGTCGGTTAAACTTCCCTCCGGTAGTGTTTGCTGAACCAGCAGACTGAGCTCTGCAAAAAAAGCATCTATATAATCCATTGGAATACTGGCCCAATCGAATATCGATTGAAAAATCATCATCAAAATTCCCGCAAATATGATATACCCGAAGATCTTGTGCGTGAGTACCCTGTCTAACCTGCTCCTCAGATCTCTTGCCTTTGATCGGTCAACCTTATAGGTCTTTTTCAGAATAGAATTTATTTGCTGATAGCGATAGATAGTTTCCTTATGCTGGAATTTTTTAAGTCTCGACGTGTCCTGTTTATAGACATTGACCAAGGCGATTTCCTCTTCGGTCAAATCATCGTATGTTTCGAGTTGGGTAATATACAACCAGGTCTTATAGAGTGAAAGACGAGGAAATTTCTCTTCCAATTCTTCGAAATACTTCTCATCAATCTTGCTTGAAATATGCGCAAGTGTCGAAGTATCCAGTTGCTTATAATCAAGAATAACTTCTCTTAGGGTATCAATTCCAATATTTTTTCGGGCACTAACGAGTACGACGTCACTTTTCAATTCAATTTTTAGTTGTTCCAGATCGATCTCCACTCCCTTTTTAGATAACTGATCTGCCATATTAATGGCAAGTATTGTTGGAATTTCCAGGTCCTTTATCTGTGAATATAAAAGAAGGTTTCTTTTAATATTTTCTATATCCGCAACTACAACAATCACATCGGGAAAATCCTCGTGATCCTGATTGAGTAAGGTTTGCAAAACAATATTTTCATCAATTGTGGTTGGGTTGATACTGTAAGTTCCTGGAAGATCAACTATAGAAGCATAGCAGTCATCAGACAATCTGGCCTTTCCAACTTTTTTATCAACTGTAATACCAGGATAATTACCCACTTTTTGATTCAAACCAGTGAGCTGATTGAATAAGGAAGTCTTTCCAGTATTAGGATTGCCAACTAAAGCTACTTTTATGGCTTTATGTTCAGGCATGGATTATGCTTTGGTTATCAGAATTTGTGACGCAGTTTCTGTTCTGATGGCAAGATGGCTGCCATTTACACGAATATACAAGGGGTCCTTTAAAGGTGCTTTTTGGATCAATTCTACAGTTTCACCCGGCATACAACCCATTTCAAGAAGTGACAACGGAATACAATCAAATGATATATCCTCTATGATTCCTGTTTCTCCAACCCGTAAATTTGCGATACTGGTACTCAATTTTTATTTAGATTAAATATAAATACCATGCGAAATTACGCAAAAATATTTGTTTAAAACTGATAATTATCACTAAACAAGAAAATATTTGGGCTGGGCCAGGGCCTTGATCAATCTTCTGATTTAAGCACTTCAATATCTTTGATAATTCGTTCTATTTCTCTTGCATCTGTTCCGTCGTAAAATCCTCTGATTTGTTTCTGCTTGTCAACGAGTATAAACTGTTCAGTATGGATAAAATCCTGTTCTCCTCCATCACCTTCATCCAAAACGGCAAAATAAGATTTACGCGCCAACTCATAAATATGAGTTTTCTTACCCGTTGTAATCTCCCACTTTCCGTCTATGGCCTTGTTTTTTTCGGCATAGGCCCTGAGTACAGAAACACTGTCAATTATTGGAGTGACAGAATGAGAAAGAAATTTCAAATCAACGTCATCTTTATAATACTCCTGTAGTTCTGACATGTTGATCGCCATAATGGGGCAAATGGTTTGACATCTGGTAAAAAAGAAATCGGCAACGTAAATTTTACCCTCAAAATCATTCTTACTTATCGAATCTCCATTCTGATTGATAAGATGAAAATCACCTATTCGATGATCCCGATTGATGTGTTTTACAGCATCATCGACCAATCTTGGGTTCACATCAACAGGATTATATACCGGAAGTTTACTTTTAGGCTTCACCAGAAAATAAAGAATAGGAACAAAAATCAATGTAAAGAAAAAAAGAAATATTAAAGTAGACTTCGACTTCTTGAAAAATTCGATTAAATACATATTTAGTACCTTTGAAATTCTTGAAAAATTGCTTATTGAAATACAAAAATAAACTTTATGAAGTATTTACTGCTCCACGTGCTACTATTATTTTTCCTTAGCGGATTGGCCCAGGAGCAAGATTTTATGGATCTCGATTATCTCAAGGAGATCGCATCTTCAGAAAAAGAATATTCGGCTCAAAAAATCGCTTATAAAGCCAATCCAAATACAGTCCACTACGATGTGAATTATCACAGACTTCTTTGGGAAGTTGACCCTGAAGTCGCACAAATAAAAGGGGAAGTGACGAGCTACTTTACTGCTTTGAACGACATAGAAGAGGTGGTTTTTGATCTTGCAGGTAATATGAAGGTTTCGGAGGTGCAACAAAGAGGAGAGGTTTTGGCCTTTACTCAAAACAACAATGATGAATTAATCATCAGTCTCCCTTCAACCCAGAAGAAGAGCGTTCTTGATTCTTTAACCATATTTTATCAAGGAAATCCAGTTAGTTCAGGGTTTGGGTCTTTTGAAATCAGCACTCATGGTGCAGGAAATACTCCAGTGCTATGGACGCTATCAGAACCTTATGGAGCTAAAGGTTGGTGGCCATGTAAACAGGATCTGATCGACAAAATTGATTCCATCGACATCTACATTAAACATCCCGAAAATTATAAGGCCGCCGCAAATGGCTTGTTGATTTCCGAAACATCAAATTCTCAATCAACCCTTACGCACTGGCGTCATAAATATCCTATTCCAGCTTATTTGATCGCCATTGCCGTAACAAACTATTCAGTTTATAAAGAGAACGCCCCGGAACTCGGCTTCGACATTGTCAACTATGTATATCCTGAAGATTTGAATTCGACCAAGAGTCGTACGGCGATTACGCCAAATATCATGCAACTTTATAACGATCTTTTCGAGGTATACCCGTTTGCCAAGGAAAAATATGGACATGCGCAATTTGGTTGGGGCGGTGGCATGGAACATACCACCATGACTTTTATGGGTGGATGGAGTCGCGGATTGATCGCCCATGAACTGGCACACCAATGGTTTGGTAATAAAGTTACCTGTGGAAGCTGGGAGGATATTTGGTTAAATGAGGGATTCGCTACGTATCTTGATGGTCTTGTTTATGAAAATTTTGACGGCGAAGCCGTGTTTTCTCAATGGAGAAAGGCCGTTGTAAATGATGTCACGTCAAGAACATCGGGGTCAACCTTTGTAACTGATACGAGCTCAGTTTCCAGAATCTTCGACAGCCGTTTAAGCTATAGAAAAGGAGCAATGATTCTTCATATGCTCAGATACAAACTCGGTGACGAGGCCTTTTTCGATGGGGTGAAAAACTATCTTGCAGATCCTCAACTCGCCTACGCATATGCAAGGACCTCCGACCTTCAACGGCATTTGGAAGCGGCCAGTGGCGAAGGTCTTGATGAATTCTTTAATGATTGGTATTACGGCCAGGGTTACCCTTTATACGAAGTCGTATGGAGCCAGGATGCTTCCGATCAAGCCTTACATTTTCAGGTGAATCAACAACAATCGCATTCCTCCGTTTCTTTTTTCGAAATGCCCTTGCCCATAATAGTTAACGGAACTTCCGGAGAATCAGAAAAATTACGACTGGAAGTATCTCAAGACCAGCAATTGTTTAGCGTTCAATTGAATTTTCAGGTGGCTTCGATACAAATAGATCCTGAAACGCATCTGATCTCAAGAAACAACCGGGCAGTATTAGGGCTGGATCAGGATAGTCTGGAGAGTATTGTTTCCATTTATCCTAACCCGGTAGCCGATGAACTACACATATCCAGCAAGGGTATCATTCATATCAGAAAGATCACTATTTATGATGTTCTTGGGAAAAAAATTCTTGAACAAACAGATCCCAAAAACAGCATTTCAGTACAACGGCTCGAATTCGGACTGCATTTAGTGATCATTGATACCGATCAAGGCAGCCTGCATAAGACAATTCTGAAAAAATAACGTTTTTAACAACTATTTCAGAAAACTCATTTCCTAATATTGCTCATAAAGTGTACATTTGTCGTCGTTTAAATTTTGAAATTTATCAATGGAAACCTTTATAAAAATTACCCAGTTCTTGTTGAGTTTATCTCTTCTGATCGTTTTACATGAATTGGGCCACTTTATCCCAGCCAAATTGTTCAAGACCAGAGTAGAAAAATTCTATCTTTTCTTCGATTATAAATTCTCCATTTTCAAAAAGAAAATTGGTGATACGGTTTATGGAATAGGATGGATCCCGCTCGGTGGCTATGTGAAGATATCTGGCATGATCGATGAGAGCATGGACAAGGAGCAAATGGCACAAGAACCTAAGCCCTGGGAATTCAGATCGAAACCGGCATGGCAGAGACTGATCATTATGCTTGGAGGGGTTACTGTGAATTTTATTTTAGGAATATTTATTTATATCATGATGTTCACGGCTTGGGGAGATAATTATGTGGCTCCCGAAGATGTCAAAGAAGGGTTCTATGTATCAGATTTATTTAAAGACCTCGGATTTAAGGATGGTGACAAAATTGTTAAGATCAATGGTGAGGCTCCTGTGGATGTCCTTGACGTTAACAGGCATCTGTTTCTTAGAGATGTGGAAAACATTGAAGTGACTCACCCGGACGGTAACGGAGAGCTTATTGATTTGCCTGAAGATATTGGATTACAAATGTGGCAAACCGGTAATATGGATCCTTTTAATCCCCGAATCCATGCCATCCTTGATAGTATTATTCCCGGTTCTCCGGCTTTTGAAGCAGGCTTAAAAAAAGGAGATATAATTACCGCAGTCAATGATGATCAGATCAACTATTGGAACGAATTTACAGGCGTTGTCGTCAACAATCCAAAGAACAATGAAATTAAAGTGACGGTAGACCGTGAAGGAACAAGCGAAACTTTTATGATTGTTCCTGGTGAAGATCTTAAACTTGGTGTTTACCCTAAAGGTTACACCGAAGATGTGATTACCTTAAGTCATAAGGATTACTCATTTGGTGAAAGTATCAAACCAGGTTTTGCTAAGGCATACTGGACCTTAAAAGATTATATGGGTCAATTCAAATACGTGTTTACAAAGAAGGGTGCAACGTCGCTTGGAGGCTTTATAACCATTGGAAGTATTTTCCCTTCTTCTTGGAACTGGCAAGCCTTTTGGAGTATAACGGCATTGCTTTCGATTATGCTTGGTTTTATGAATTTATTACCCATTCCTGCCCTGGATGGCGGACACGTGGTTTTCACCCTTTATGAAATCATCAGTGGCAGAAAACCAAGTGATAAATTTCTGGAATATGCGCAGGTCACAGGCTTTATCATCTTGATTTCCTTGTTACTTTTTGCCAATGGAAATGATATTTATAAGTGGATCACAGGACAGATCTAATATCTGGAGCATAGCCAATTGAATTGATTTGTGAGTATTTTTTGTAAGTAGATGTATACAGAAACGTCTATTTGCATAAACGATCCATATGAAACAGCTATTTTTACTTTTGTTATTGCTATCTGTTGTTTATTCTTGCGGCAGTGATTCTGAAGGCAGTCCTGGAAAAGATATAAACCAAACTGTAGACAACCAAGGCTGGTCTGTTCCTATAGGACTCATTAATGGATCAGGTAGGCCTTTTGCGCTTGCAAAGGACCCTCTTTTATTCCCGGTTAAGGATATCGATTTTATTGCAGACGACGCTCTTGTAGCTGTAGTAAATATGGGAAACGAAACAAGAATATATCCATATTCTTACCTAAGTAAATTTGAATCGGTTAACGATAATATAGGAGATGTATCCTTTTCCATGACCTATTGCCCCATAACCCATAGTGCCTTAGTCATGAACAGAGATTATAGAGATAATAATTTTGTTCTTAGAGCCTCCGGTTATTTGTTAAACGACAATGTAATTCTTTGGGATGAAGCCAGTGAAAGTTTCTGGTCTCAAATGTTGGTTCAATCTGTAAAGGGGCCATATACCAATGAGTTCAATACTACCTTTAATTTTATTGAAATGACCTGGAATACGGTAAGGGAAAATTTTCCAGATGCCATGGTCTTTTCACTTTCAAGTATAACCAATTCAAGTCAGGAAGTCGAAGCCAATAAACCCGATGTAAAACTTGGAGATGATGTATATGGGGTGTTAGGAAGATCTCTCAATCAGAAAATTGGAAGTGCTGAAAACGTAAAAAATACTAAAATTTTTATTTATCATTATGATGATTTTGGCGAAAATACTACACTGCTATTTGATGTTATTGCCAACAAACAAACACTTATTATCGGCAATCGCGATGAACACTATATTACCTCTTATATCAATGATGGCAATGCTGAGTTCGAAGCAGTTCAAAATGAGTTTCCCATAGTTATGAAGGATAGTGACGACAATTACTGGAATGTATTTGGAGTAGCTGTGGAGGGTCCGAGAGCAGGGGAGCGATTAGTATCACCAATTGCATTTTTTGCATTGTTCTGGGCCTGGGATGAATTCTATGACGATTTCATATTTGTTGACTAACCGGGATGAAAACGAAACATTTTTTTTTACTGGTGCTTCTCTTGAGCTCAGCCCTTTATGCTCAAAAGACCTTACCAAAAATGGATGTAAAAAGTCTTGAAGGCGATAGCTTCGATCTGAACGTAAATAGTGAGGATCAAGCCCTCATCGTTAGTTTTTGGGCAACCTGGTGCGAACCCTGTATTCAAGAACTTAATGCTTTTAATAAGAATTTTAGTTATATAGAAAATCAACTCAATTCAAAATTAGTTCCGATCTCGATCGATGATTCGCGTACAGTTTCAAGAATTGTTCCTATGATCAATGGAAACTCATGGGAATTTGATGTGTATCTTGACACGAATCAAAAAATTAAAAGAACATTGAACATTATCGACATCCCACACACGCTGATCATTTATCAAAATAAGATCGTTTATGAACACACGGGCTATCTTAATGGTGATGAGAATGAACTATTTAAAAAGATTGTGGAAATAAACAGTAAATAAATTGTGAAAAGACATGTTCTTGCCTTCGTTCTATTTCTGTTAGTAAATACAGTCAGTGCCCAATTTCTTGATGATTTTTCGGGCAGTCTGGAATCTTTGATCACCTTATACAACGATGATGATAAAGTTATAAATCCGGGTGACACCAAAGTCAGATCAAACAATTACATTCGTTTCAATTATTTTAAAAGTCGTTTCAGAGTTTCTCTGCAATTCGAATCATATTTAGAAGAAGCCTTACTTGGCTATGCACCTGAATTCAACGAAAAATTTGGATTTTCCATGTTCTCAGTAGTATATACTCATAAAAAACTCGAACTATCTGCCGGATACCTTTTTGACCAATTTAGCAGTGGTTTGAGCTTTCGATCATGGGAAGACCGACAATTAGGTCTTAACAATGCCCTGGTGGGAGCTCATATAACGTATGAAGCGTTTAAAAAAGTCAAATTTAAAGGTTTTCTCGGCAAACAAAAAATTGGCTTTGACATCTCAAACGGTACACTTATGGGTTTGAATGCCGAAATTGGTCTTGGTAAAAGATTCGATCTAGATCTGGGAATTGTGAGTCGTTATGAAGCTTATGAATCTGACAATCCTGATTTTAAAGAATTTACAAATCTCTATTCATCAAAATTGACCTATTCAGGAAAGAGCTTATACGGTCATTTGGAATACGTATACAAAAGTAAAGATGCATTAGTCGAATTCGAAAATGTTATAGACAGCCGTTTGTTCTCAGGTAGCGCTCTGGCATTCAATATTGGCTATTTTAAATCTGGATTCGGATTTGATGCCACC
>RCNB010000190.1_pt1 | contig 41498 bp, 33 predicted proteins | sample 2041321 | NCBI WGS metagenome assembly RCNB01 (sample SAMN09708232, study PRJNA481090) | Marine sediment metagenome, whole genome shotgun sequencing project.
GATAACAATTCGTAGATAGACCCCGCATACCTGGGAAAGTAGATGCCAAATGACGCATTGGAAACACTCTCCGTCAATAATGACAACATGATAAGGCCGGGCACAATAAACGACCCGTAACTCACACCGTCGATTTCAGTGATCCGCGAGCCGATCGCTGCACCAAAAACAACGAAATACAATGACGTCGAAATCACCGGGGCGACAATGCTCTGAAACAGCGTGCGCCGCATACGCGCCATCTCGAACGTATAGATAGCTTTTACACCGTGCCAGTTCATCCGACTTTTTTCACCAGGTCGACAAAAATTTCCTCAAGAGAACTTTGTGTCGTTTTTACGTCGTGGAATTTGATACCCGTGTCAGCCAGCTCGGCGAGCAATGCCGTAATGCCGGTGTGCTCGGCCTGAGTGTCGTAGGTATAAATCAGCTCAGCGTTGCTCGTACCGAATTCGAGTTGAAATGAGGCCAGTTGTTGAGGAATCTGCTGCAGAGAACTGTCGAGTTCGAGGATCAACTGCTTTTTACCAAGCTCACGCATTAGCCGGTTTTTATCCTGCACGAGAACGATTTCACCATGATTGATAATCCCAATGCGGTCCGCCATTTGCTCGGCTTCCTCGATATAGTGGGTCGTCAAAATAATGGTTACGCCAGACTCACGCAGGCGACGCACAACCGCCCACATGTCCTGTCGCAATTCGACGTCGACGCCAGCTGTCGGCTCGTCGAGAAAAAGAATTTGTGGTTCATGGGCCAGCGCTTTTGCAATCAACACGCGACGTTTCATGCCGCCGGACAAAGTCATGATTTTGTTGTCTTTCCTGTCCCATAGAGACAGCGACTTCAGCACCTCTTCCAGGTAGCTGTCATTCGGCGCTTTACCGAACAAACCGCGACTGAATCTGACCGTCGCCCAAACTGACTCAAACGACTCCGTCACCAGTTCCTGCGGCACCATACCAATCAGCGACCGAGTCGCACGAAATTCAGTAGTAATATCGTGACCGTCGATCGTAACCTTACCCGAAGACAGATTGACAATACCGCAGACGATGTTGATGAGCGTCGTTTTGCCGGCCCCATTGGGGCCCAGCAAGGCGAATATCTCGCCTTTACGAATGTCCAGGCTAACGTTCTCAAGCGCCTGAAAACCGCCTGCGTAGGATTTGGACAAACCCTCAATGGATACGATTGTCTGCATGTGGTCAATAGTAAGCTTTATTATTTGCTGCCAGGACTGAACGGGCTACGTCAATTAATACCTCTTCAAATCTCCGAGCTCCGCTTTCTGTTTCTCGACCATTGCCGCCACATCTGCAAGCAACTGCTTCGCGTCATAAACGATGCCGTCCTTGATCGTATATTTGACGCCACCGACTCGTTCCGGTTTTCCACTTTCATCACTCAGTCGAACTGCACCGGTGCCGTACAGGACCTTCATATTCTGTAGCGGATTTTCGTCAATGATAATGAGGTCCGCGAGTAAACCGGGTCGAACGACTCCGAACTCTATATCCTTGCCGCCGGGATTATGCAACGCCTGTGCTCCATACATTGTTGCCGAGCGAACGACCTCCAGGGGATGGAATCCTGCTTCTTGCAACATCTCCATTTCCAGGATCGTACCAAACCCGTACAACTGATAGATGAAACCGGAATCCGAACCTACTGTGACGCGACCCCCCATGTTTTTGTAGTCGTTTACAAACTGCATCCATACGCGGTAGAAATTCTTCCAGGCAATTTCATCGGCTGTTGTCCAGTCAAACCAGTACGCACCGTGACTCTCCCGATTAGGCGTGTAGAAATCCCACTGTGTTGGCAGTGTGTATTTGTTGTGCCAGTCTGCATTCCGCGTGCGCCCAACGTCGCGGCCGGCCGAATAGATTGTGAAAGTCGGGTCCAGCGTAAAGTCCAGCGACTTGAATTCCTCAAGCAGCGCGTTCCACTTTTCTGAGCCCTGACCCGCGATCAGGTCCCATTGTCGTGCGACCTGACCAAAACGATGTTGTTCGTTGTTGTAATTCATGTCGGCCGGCCACGGCTGCACATCGTTTTTCTCGTACATAGCCTCGAACAGCCCGTAATAGTGAGTCACGGTGCCTAGTCCCAGGCGTGCCGCATCCTGTGCGTTCATTTGTGCCACACCCATCTGCCCGAGGTGCGCAGTGCTGCCAAGGCCGTTATTTTTCGCCTCATCAAGCAAGGCCCGCATGATCGCCGGGCGATGTGCACCAAGCTTCAAGCCGTCAACGCCCTCGCGCGCGACATACCTGACCCACTCGCGGGCATCTTCGGGGGTGAGTATCTGCACATCTTCGTACTTCTCGCCCGCTCCCAGGGTGTGATACGCAAACATTCTCGGTGCAACGATTTCGTTTTTGGCACTACGCTCTTTTTCTGACAACGAGAATTCAAGGCTGCCACTTGGCACGCCGCGAATCGTGGTAATCCCGTGCCCCATCCACAATTTGTAGCTGTATTCGGCCTCAGGTGCCTTGGTACTGCCACCCGTATGCGTGTGCATATCGATGATACCGGGCATGACGTACGATCCATGCGCGTCGATTTCCCGGGTCGCGTCCTGCGGTCTTTTATCTTCATCAATTGGCAGTCCCGGATAACCGACAGACTTGATTTTCGTAATGCGATTGCCCTCGATGACAATATCAACAGGCCCGATCGGTGGCGCACCCGTGCCGTCAATCAGCGTTGCGCCACGTATAATGAGTCGCTCAAAAGGGCCGTCGCCCTCGCCGGCCTTACGGTCCGGTGCGGGAATCATCTGCGGGTTTTCGTCCTGTGCAAAAACAGGTAGTGCTAAAGCAAGAACCAGCGCGACGGCGGCGGCCTGACCCGCCATTAACCATTTGATTTTATTCATTATTAACATCCCTCAGATGTAATTATGGACTATTCCTGCCCTGCCTTACTTTACTTCACCCAGTCAGACCGTACCTGCAATTGGTGAATCCGGGCTTTTGCGTTGACCAGCCGTAACTGTAGCGGACCGGCCGGATAGCCACCCGGTCTGTGATAGGTGGCAATGAGCCGGTCGTCGTTCCACACGCTGTAGTCATCACCTTTTCTTTCAAATCGAAGCGTCAGCACCTCGCCCACTTTGATGTTTAGCTCGGCATCTGTGCGAACGATCCAGAAAGAATCTTCAACCGTCTTTATGTAGGCGCGTTCAACCTCATTGTCGGCAGCATCTGTAGAAAGTGCATGACCTGTCGCCAACCACATACCGGTCTGCGTATCCTGGCCGAAATCGATGTAGACGCCGAGGTAGCGACCGACCTCGAAAGTGACTTCCATTGATACCGAGATATCGCCGCCAAATGTCGCCTTGCTAACGAGAAACGCGCTCGCGTCCGGATCCGTCTTTTGGCCATCAAATACTTTCGAAGTGCCGGTCAATTCACCATCGGAAAACGTCCAGTGCCCGGCGTCCGGTGAGCGCCATTCAGTAGCGCCACCGGCAAGCAGATCGACCATAACCTCAGCGCCGACTGCCATTGGCATGGACAAAGCAGAACACAGCAAAATGGCCAGCCTGAAAATGTGTTTAAATAATCGCGATACTTGCCCAGGCACGGTACGCTCCGAATGAAACTGCCGATAGACACTCAATTAATCTGACTATGGTTTTAACATGAAACATGCCACAACTGCATATAAGTTCCGGCCCGCGATATTCACCGCTACGCTGCTCTTCGTATTCTCGATTTCCACATTCGCGCATGCGGACGGGAATGAGCTCCGCGTCGACGGAAAGCGGCTGAACGCCACCATGCAACACATGAAGACATTTGGCATAAATGAGGCTGGCGGCTCCAATCGGGTAGCCTACAGTGGCCATAACAAGGACGCCCTGGCCTATCTGTCTTCCCTGATGCTGGAATCCGGGCTGGCACCGCAGATCGACGTTGCCGGTAATCTTGTGGGTCGGCGTGCCGGGAAAGTGGCTGGTCTGGCACCTGTTATTACCGGTTCACACATCGATACAGTGCCAAACGGTGGGCATTACGACGGCATTGTCGGCGCTATGGCGGCTATAGAAGTAGCGCGAACATTACATGAAGCCGACTATGTCACCGACTATCCGCTGGAAATCATTATCTGGTCCAATGAAGAAGGTGGAAAAACCGGCAGTCGATCTATCAATGGCTCTGTTGGAACGGAAGAATTCGAGTTGCCGAGCCTCGGAGACAAAAGCCTGGGTGACGGCATCCGTTTTATCGGGGGAGATCCGCAGCGAATCTTACAGAACGTGAGAAAACCCGGCGAAGTTGCAGCTCTTATCGAATTGCATATCGAGCAGGGTGCAATACTCGATAAAGAAAAACTATCAATCGGGGTGGTCGAAGGTATCGTCGGTATCAAGCGCTGGAACGCGACTATCGATGGATTTGCGAATCATGCCGGTACCACGCCGATGGATCAGCGCCAGGACGCGATGTATGCAGCGGCGCTGGTTATTGCGAAGATCAGGGAAATAATAACCGGGGAACCGGGACGCCAGGTTGGTACGGTTGGTCGTATCCAGGCTTACCCTGGCGCGCCTAATGTCATACCTGGAAAGGTCACATTCAGCCTGGAAATTCGCGATCTGGATATGGCGAAAATCGATCGATTGTTCGGCCTGATTCAAAGCGCAGCGGATGCAATTGCAGACAACAACGAAACGGAAATTCGATTCGATCATTTCTATTCGTCCCCCGCTGCCATTACGGATGAACGCTTCAAAAAACTGATCAATGACAGCGCCGACGAACTGGGTCTGAGTTCAATGCACATGCCAAGTGGCGCCGGTCACGATGCGCAAAGTCTTGGGGGTATAGCGCCGCTCGGTATGATATTCGTGCCAAGTAAAGATGGCACTAGTCACGCGCCGACGGAATTTACCAGCGCGCAACAAATTACCGATGGTGCGAATGTGTTGCTACAGACGATTATTGGCTTGGATGAAATCCTGAACTAGTGCCAGTCGAATGGCCAATCGCGGCAGGATGCCGCGATTCTAAAAAACGAAACGGGTTCGAACCCACGCTGTCCCGTAAACTCAAAATCGGCGCCCGGATGAAGCATCAAGTTGACTTGAATAGCCCGCAATCGCCGGCTGGGCGGGCTCCTACATAACTAATTAGAATTGTAGGAGCCCGCCCAGCGGGCGATTGCCCAAATCCGAATAAATATCGAAACGCCGGTTCAACCCCGGTTTCAGGGTTCCTCGCGCCGGAGCAGCCACACCCCGTAGGTCAATAGCGGTAATACGAATACCAGCAGGAAGCCCCAGGTAATCGTTCCATAGCCGCGTGCGACCAGAGCCGTTAATCCTATAGCGTCGGCTACCAGGACTGCAGTAATCAGGATAGCTATCGCAACTGTCGGCCGCACCCAACGTGGCATGTCGACGCCTTTTTCACTAAAAGTGTGGTCAAGACGCTCGTTCACACCGTGAATCATCGCCGCCCCGGTTTCGACAAAGGTCCCGAACAGCACTATTGGAAACAGGTAAATGAAAAACCCCGCTCCTTGCAGAGCATTCAAGAGAATCGTTACCGGCAGCATGCCGTCATCACCTGCTGCGACAATGGCGTCGTACTGGCCGATCATCGCAACAAAGAAAAGCATCGCCGGCAACATGGTGATTGGCCCACCGATGATACCCGCCGCGATTGCGTCGCTTCTTTTCTGCAAATGCCGCACACAAAAAAGAATCGCAGGAATAATCGCCATGTTGTATCCCGAGTAGGCCAGTCCACTTCTGGCCCAGCCTTCATTAACCGGCATCGAGCGCAGATTCGCAGCAATCACGTCGCCATTTTGAATGAGGTTCCAACCAAGAAAAGCGATATAGGTTGCGAACAGCACGATAGACCAGACAGCCAGGAATCGTTCAACGGCCGGCGTGCCGTAAAACACCAGTGCTGCGATCATGGCCATGATGCCGGTTATTCCCGCAAACGCCGGTATGCCGAACGTATCCCTGACGATATCGCCGGCTGCCGCACCAACGACGGAAATAACAAGAATCATCTGCAGAACGTAAAGAATTTCATATAGCGGCCATGCGCGGCCGAGAAGCCTCTGAAAAAAACTCCGGTAGTCGTAAAGTTGAAAGCGACGCGAAAACTCGAATGAAACCGCAAGGACAATGCTGAATATGACAGTGGTGACTGCCATGCCGAGAAGGCCGCCCATCGGACCATGACCAAGAAAGAACTGCGACAGCTCCCTGCCAGATCCGTAGGCGCCGGCAATTACCGCGGATTGAAAAATGAAACCCGGCAGTAAATAGCGCTGAAACCAGTTGCCGTTCATGATCGCATCCCCTGACTGCTCATCTATATGCTAGCCCCAAAGTTTGGGATCGAAAACAGAAACTTCTCCGTGCTCGTAATGCATCGCGTGGTCGCAATCTTCCTTTTGTAACAGCGGACCATCAATATCGACAACTTTGCATCGTTGTGCGATGACGAAAGCCGGGGCCATCCCAAGCGACGAGCCAAGCATGTTGCCGACCATCAGATCAAATCCCATGTCCTCGGCCTGCGCCACCAAAGCAAGCGCCTCAGTCAGACCGCCGGTCTTGTCGAGCTTGATGTTGACCATCGAATACAATCCTGAAAGTCGCTCAAGATCGGCCGTTGTCGAACAGGACTCATCTGCACAAAGTGGTAACAGAGAGTCATATGTTCTAAGCGCTTCGTCATCCGCTACTGACATAGGTTGCTCTATCATTGTTACGCCCAATGCTTTCAAACCTTCGCTGTAACGTTCCAGGTCAGCAACCACCCAGCCCTGATTGGCATCGATTACGATTGATGAATTTGGTGCACCATTGCGAATCGCCGTGATCTGTTCAATAGGGTCGCCTATACCGACTTTAACTTTGAGAAATGGGTAGTCGTTATGAGCAGCGGCATCTTGTTGCATATTCTCCGGGTCATCTATACCCACGGTATAAACTGTCGTTACCGGTTGCGGTTGCCAGCCGATCATTTCCCATACAGACTTGCCCGATCTTTTGGCTTCCAGATCCCATAACGCGCAATCGACGGCATTGCGAGCACCGCCTGCCGGCATAAGCTCCTGCAATTGTGCACGTGTAATGCCGTCGGCTATTTGTCCTGCGATTGCGTTGACCTCAGCGGTGATGGAATCCAGGGATTCGGCGCCATAAGTAACACCGGCAGCCTCGCCGCGGCCTACATGATCGCCATCCGATATTTCGCACCAGATAACTTCCGCGTCGTACTGCACGCCACGTGAAATTTTGAACGGCTTTTTTAGCTTCCAGCTATGCGACTGGACAGAAACTTTGTACATGAACTATTAACTCCCGCTATTTAAATGTTTTCACAAGATGATCCACTATGGGACCCACACCAGTTGCTACGGCATCGACACAAGGCAATCCCGTTTCCTCCGTCGTTTTGCGGAGATATTCGTTGCGCTCAGCGTCACTCAGGCTTGAGGTATTGACACTGAACCCGGCACAGCAAATATTTGCGTTCGTTAATTTTCCGACCTCTATCGTTTGCGCGATAAGCGTCTGGAAATCAGGCAATGGATAATCCGGATAGCCATCAATGACGTCACGAGCAACATCGTGACAGACAATGAAAACATCCGCTTGCGAGCCATGCATCAGGCCAAGCGTCACCGCAGCATATGCCGGGTGGAACAACGACCCTTGTCCCTCGATGATATCCCAATGATCAGCATCATTATCCGGCGACAGGCTTTCGGCCGCGCCGGAAATAAAATCAGATACAACCGCATCGATTGGTATGCCGCTGCCAACAATCATGATGCCCGTCTGGCCGGTTGCCCTGAAATCCGCATTAAGACCACGATCAGTCATTTCTTTTGCAATGGCCAGTGCTGTGTATTTCTTACCAACAGCGCACTCTGTACCCACGGTCAGCAGCCTCCTGCCGCCGCGTTTAATACCGCTGCCGACAGGTAGATTGGCAGGCGGGTTGCGCACATCAATAAGCGAAACGCCGGCGCTCTCCGCAGCCTCCGCAAGTCGTGGCACGTCCTGTAGCGACGAATGCGTTCCTGCAACAATATCCAGACCGGCATCCACTGCGTCGAAAAGGTTGCTGGTCCACTCCGGCGGAATAATTCCACCAAATCCTGCAACCCCCCAGACAAAGGACTTCGCACCCGCTGCGGCTGCTTCTGCCGGCGTCATATCGGGCAAGTCAAGATCCACGCCGCATCCGGGCAGACGCAGTTGGCCGACACAAAGGTTGCGCCGCCAGTGAGCAATACCAGCACCGGTTTTGGCGTGTTTTTCTTCCGGCTCAGCCCCCAGAAAAATCAGGTACGGCGCCTTCAGTTCGACCCGGGTCAACTGTTTTTCTTGTGTCATTGTCTATCGTCCATATTAGTGTGTTGTTGTTCGTCCGAAAGCATAGATCGTAGCGCCTTTATCGAGAATGTGAAGCAGAAAATAGTTGCCTGGACAATCCCAGGTCACTACATCAGCGATATTCCGAAGACTCTCTGCAATATCAGGATGACCGACAGACCGGTGAATACGGCGAGGCTTAGCCAGCTAAACCAGATTGCAAATCCTGACGGATAGAAAGTCTTGTCGTCTCTATTAATAACGGTCAGGCAATAATAAAGATTGAGGAAATATATAACGGGTGCAACGAAGAATGCCAGTGCTGACGCAACCAGGACCAGGTAGACGGGCCGCGGCAGTCCTGCAATGATCGCAACCGAGGTGATCAGCGAAAAAAACATGCTCGCCCTGTAGATGTTGTATTCGGAATACCAGGTCCGGCGTTGCTCGACGCTTAGTTCTTCACGGCTGGTCCTGGGTAGTGACGCGGTGCTTCTGAACAGGTTTCTGCAGCACGCGCCGACGACTCGTGGCCAGCCATCAAAGTAATTAAAAGCCGTGGAAAATGTTGCTGCCAGTGCACCAGCAAGGAAAATGACCATCAGGTGCGGGCCGACGCTTTCTGTAAATATTCTGGCGATATCGCCCATCACTGCATTGCCGCGTACCTCGCTCGGATACAGCCAGACAGCAGCAAGTAGCACAAATATCGCGGCAAGAATAAACGAGATTACGTGACCGAAACGAAAATCCAGCAAGCCAATTTTGAACCAGCGCCGACAGTATTCCCGGGCGTGCGCCGGCAGGCGATTTTGGTCGATGGTAAGGTCCTCTTTACTGCTCGAGAATGTATCGAATGTACTGGCGAGACCCGCTCGCTCCATTCTTCCTCGCAAGCGCCCCATGCCGACTCTTTTCGCCTTGCCCCACTCCGATGCCTGTAGCGACACATCTATGCCGGTTGGTAATAATCCCAGGAAAGACGCAATGATAAGCCACGACCCTTCGGGCATGTCGAGTTTAAAGAAATGCACGAACCCGCTAACTGGCGCCGGCTGGACAAAGTACACCGCAAACGTACAGACAATAAGGATGCCTGCAGCAATCTTGGTTACCAGTTCAACAACGGCGTATCTTCCACGGAGAATAATCGCGACCGACAGAATACCCAGGATGAACGCATAAACCGCCAGTTCCCTGTCGTCATCGACGCCCGGAATATCCAATCCGATGTACAGGCGAAAAAAATAGAACACAACTGCAGCTGCTGCAATGAGCCGGCCTGCCTGCCCGACAGCTGACTGAATAACAGTCGTAATCAGCACATACCAGACCGGCAGTTTCTTCCAGGCTGTCGCATAGGCATCGAGAATGCTGCGGCCCGTGGCGTGCGTAAAGCGAATCGCCATCTCGAAACCGTAGTATTTGAAAATATAGGCGATTGGCAGGCACCACAGTAACGCATAACCGAAACGTCCTCCGGCGACCGGCGCCGTGACGAGATGACTCGTACCAATGCCAGTCATCATCAGCATCAGGCCCGGGCCGAATTTTCGAACCAGGCTGCCTGGCCTCATTGAGGGTAATTCGAGATCCTCGAAGCCCTTATCAGCTGCCACATTTGTGGAATCTTCACTCATTACTACTTTTATATTCCCTGCGCGCTTTAATAGGTGCCGGCAACACGTGCACGTTGCTGGATAAGGGCCAGGACAACGTCAGTCGTCGGCGTAAGGATACCTACGAGGCGCCCCAATTCCTGGATTACGGTTACCAGAGCATCGATTTCCATCGGCCTGCCAAGTTCGAGGTCTTGCAGCATCGATGTTTTGTGTGCCCCAACTGCCGCCCCACCAGCGAGGCGCCGCTCCACATCCACGCGAAAATTCGCGCCAAGTTTTTCACCGATCGCCTGTGCCTCCAACATCATTAACCTGCAAACTTCACCGGTTTCCGGCTCGCCAGCCACAAGATCCAGGGTGGCATGAGTCAATGCGCTTATTGGGTTAAAGCACAAGTTGCCCCACAGCTTCACCCAGATATCGTCTCGAATATTTTTGCGGACCCGCGATGTAAAGCCTGCCTTCTGCAAGGTATCGCACAGGATCTTCGATCGATCTGATGCCTGTCCATCCGGCTCTCCCAGGATAAATCTATCGCCCTCGATGTGCCGAATGACTCCCGGCTGAGTAATTTCCGCTGCCGGATATACGACACAGCCAATCGCACGCTGTGGTCCTATCGAGTCCCATGCCCTGCCGCCAGGATCTATAGTCTCAAGTTTATGATTCTCGTACTCGCCCTCGAGCTTATAAAAATACCACCATGGAATTCCGTTTACGCCTGTGACGACCGCCGTATTGTCATCCATAAGTGGCTGCATCTGATCGACGACGCCGTGAAACGAATGCGCCTTCAATGTCACAATCACATAGTCCTGTTTGCCCGCTTCAACCGGATCTGCAACGCATCGCGGGTGCGCGATCCGTTCCTCGCCGTCAATCAACAGCTTTAAGCCGTTTTTCTGCATCGCTTCCAGATGCGGTCCACGAGCAATCAGTGTGACATCTTCGCCTGCGAGTGAAAGCTGAACGCCCAGCCAGCCGCCGATCGCACCCGCTCCGTAGATACAGATACGCATCAACCGACTCCCAGTTTTTCGGCAAGACCGATTCGTTGCAACTTGCCGGTTGCGCCTTTCGGTATTTCATCAAGGAACAGAATCTTGCGCGGCACTTTAAAAGACGCCAGTCGCTCCGCGGCGAATGACCGGATACTTTTTTCGTCTGTATCACACCCTTCAAAAAGCACTACCGCAGCCGCAACTTCTTCACCCAGTGACTTATGGGGCATCGCAAATGTCACGACCTGTTGCACAGCTTCGTGGTCCATCAATACATCATCGATTTCACGCGGCGATATTTTCTCGCCACCCCGGTTGATAATCTCTTTTAGCCGCCCGGTGATAGTCAGGTAGCCATCGTCATCCAGGATGCCCTGATCACCGGTTCTGAACCAGCCGTCTACGAAGCACTCTGCATTCGCCCTGGGATTATTTTCATAACCGGCCGTAACATTGTCACCGCGTATAACGATCTCTCCCGTCTCCCCTTTACCAAGCAGTGCCGGGCCTGACTCATCCATGATGCGGACTTCTGGTCCCGCGGCACAGCCAACCGTGCCGGGCAAGCGCTGTCCGGGTGGAAGCTGATTGCAGGTCATTTGATGTGAAGCCTCAGTCATTGCGTATGCTTCGACGACCGGAACGCCAAATGTTTCCTCAAGCTCTACAAGCACCTGTGCTGGTAACGACGAAGATGAGGAGCGGATAAATCGCAGACGCGCCTGATCAATGCTGGCCTGATTTCGCCCGGCGCGGCTAAGTATCGCCTGGTGCATTGTCGGGACCGCCGTATACCAGGTCGGTTTCGCCTTATCGAGCCACGCAAAAAACCGCAATGCATCGAAACCAGGGGCCGCAAAAACCGTACCCCCCGTTGCAAGAGTAGCCAGTACTGCCGCCATCAGTCCGTGTATGTGAAACAGAGGCATGACGTTCAGGCATATGTCGTTGGCGTCGAGTTGTAAGGTATTTTGAATATTGCGCGCCGATGTACAGATATTTGCGTGCGTGAGCGGAACGATTTTCGGCCGTGATGTCGTGCCGGAGGTGTGCAGGACCAGCGCAATATCCTCGGTTTGTGCGAGGCCGCCGCTGGCTGCGGGTTTTTCGTTATTCGACACCCTGGGTTGCAATGAGAATTTGCCGGCTGGCGCATTTTCCGCCACACACAAATCGAGTACCTGGATACCGCGTCCCAGCGCCGCCTCTATAGCTGACGACTCACTTCCCGCCTCGACCAGTAACGCTTTCGCGTTTAGATCGGACAGGTAAAAATCAAACTCATCTTTTTTGTAGGCAGGATTCAACGGTGCCGTAGTCGCGCCGCTGGCAATGGAAATGAATGCCGTTGCCATTTCCGGACCGTTAGACAGAACAATCGCTACACGGTCATTGCGACCGATGCCAAGTTCATTGAGCTCAGCGACTGTGCGCGTAACCTGGGCGCGAAGTTCGCTATACCGAAGTGCGGGCCGATCAAAGCCGGACAATGCGACGCCGTCATCGTCTCCAAACTGCAAAAGGTCCATTATCGTAGACTGACCCGCCAATGCTCGCTCCTGAATTATTTTTGTTTTTTTGAGCCCTGTTACCTACAGAATCTTATTCAGTGCTTCGTCCAGTGTCGCTACAGTTCTGTCTATGTTGTGCAGTTTGTCCAGGCCAAAGAGGCCAAGCCTGAATGTCTGAAAATCATCCGGCTCATCACATTGTAACGGCACGCCAGCGGCAATCTGCAATCCTTGCTCAGCAAATTTGCTGCCTGTTTTGAAACCCGGATCGTCGGTATAACAAACCACCACGCCCGGTGCCTCGAAGCCGGGCGCCGCGACACTGTTAATACCTTTGTCAGCCAGCAGTGCCCGGACACGATCGCCCAGTTCCTGCTGCTCCGCTTTGATCTTTTCCAATCCGTAGGCTTGTGCTTCTTTCATCACATCCCGGCAGACGGCCAACGCATCTGTCGGCATCGTCGCATGATAGGCATGGCCGCCGTTTTCATAGGCTTGCATGATTTCATGCCACTTGCCGAGATCACAGGCGAAGCTTGAGCTTTTGGTGGTGGAAACGGCGCTGACAGCTGCCCCGCTGAGCATCACGAACGCGCAACAGGGTGAACCACTCCAGCCTTTCTGTGGGGCGCTGATCAAAACATCTACGCCTACGGCCTGCATATCGATCCAGATCGCACCCGAGGCGATGCAATCCACAACAAACAGGCCGCCATAAGCATGCACTGCGTCAGCTATTGCCTGCAGATAATCCTCGGGCAACAACATCCCGGATGAAGTCTCGACGTGCGGTGCAAAAACGACAGCGGGCTTTTCGCTGTTTATGGTTGCGACGACTTCTTCAATGGGCGCCGGCGCAAATGGATCCTGTGACCCCTCACCCACCTTGCGTGCCTTCATTACAGTCGTGCTCTTCGCAATATTTCCCATTTCAAGAATCTGGGTCCAGCGAAAACTGAACCAGCCGTTGCGAATGATCAGGCAATGTTCATCGTTTGCGAATTGGCGGGCCACCGCTTCCATACCGAAAGTACCACTGCCGGGCACGATTACAGCTGCGTCGGCGTTGTAAACCTGCTTCAGCGTAGCCGATATATCTTTCATCACTGACTGAAATGTGCCTGACATATGATTGACCGCACGATCAGTGTAGACGACCGAATACTCAAGCAATCCATCCGGATCAACATCTGGCAATAGACCAGCCATACAGCTTCTCTCCTCAAAATTGAAGGGTGATATTGTGACACGGATATCGCGCTGAAATCAGGCGTGCACATAGCGCCGAATCACCAGACGATACACTGATAAGAGTACACTCGCACCGTGAAGATCATCTGTGCACCTGACAGTTTCAAGGAATCGCTAAGTGCTATCGACGCAGCCAGCGCGATAGCAGATGGAATCCGCGAGGTATGGCCAGATGCGGTCATCGACTGCTGCCCTGTCGGCGATGGCGGCGAAGGCACGCTTGCTGCACTGCTGGAGTCAGTTGGTGGTCAACTACTGGACGTACAAGTCGCCGGACCATTTGGAGAAAAGGTTAATGCGTCCTTTGGCCTGTTCGGTGGCGAACGGCTCGCATTTGTTGAATCCGCGATGGCGATTGGCTTACCGCTAATTCCTACAGATCAACGAGACGTCATGAAAACGACCAGTTTCGGCGTGGGCGAATTGATATTGAATGCGATCTCACACAAGCCGGCCAAAATCGTTGTGGGAGTTGGCGGGAGTGCCACCAACGACGGTGGATGCGGCATGGCACAGGCGTTGGGCGTGCGGTTTTTCGATAGCAAAGACAGGCAAATTGAAAAGCCAATCAATGGCGAAATGCTGGGCACGATCGCCCGAATCGACGTGTCACATCGAAACCCGGCACTCAAGAACGTTACAGTTACCGTCGCGTGCGACGTTACTAACCCGATGACTGGCGAAAGCGGCGCAGCCCACATCTATGGGCCACAAAAAGGTGCGAGTCCAGCGCAGGTTGTGGAACTTGACGCGGGGCTTTCGAACCTGGCGATGATAATTCGGCGAGATCTTGGCATCGACATTGAACATGTCGCAGGCACGGGTGCCGGCGGAGGGCTGGGTGGTGGCCTGGTTGCTTTTGCCGGTGCGTCCATCGAGTCCGGCATCGATACCGTACTCAATGCGGTTAACTTTCATGAGCGTCTCCGGGATTGTGACCTTTGCCTTACCGGTGAAGGTCGTCTCGACGGACAATCCGTAACGGGCAAAGCCTGTATCGGCGTAGCGAAAACTGCCGCATTACAGGACGTACCAACAATCGCATTGGTTGGGTCTGTCGGGCCGGGCGCTGAGAAATGTCTGGCGGCCGGCCTTGATGATTACCTGGTGATAGGAGAAGGGCTTCCCGCGGACGAATCAATGCAGCGTGCCGCAATCTTGCTGACCGAGACGGCCTCGCACCTGGCGCGCTCTCTGCACGAACCGTAGGAGCGACATCCTGCCGCGAATCAAATTATTCGCGGCAGGATGCCGCTCCTACGAATAGTTTCAGAACTTGCGTAGATGTGCTTTGTTCAATCCGTCGCAGCAGGTTCCGGATCGCTGCCAAGGTCGGCATCGCTGGCGTCATCCTGCAGGCCCTTTAACCATCGTCCTGTCAACACACCCGCTGTCATTGAGCCGTTAACGTTCAGAGACGTTCGCGCCATATCTATAAGCGGCTCAATCGAAATCAAAAGCGCTACCAGTGTGACGGGCATACCCATGGCAGGCAGCACCACAAGCGCCGCAAACGTCGCCCCGCCACCAACTCCAGCGATCCCGAACGAGCTGATAGCCACAATACCAACCAGGCCAGCAATAAATCCGGGATTTAGCGGATCGATACCCATAGTCGGCGCGATCATGGTAGCCAACATCGCGGGATATATTCCTGCACAACCGTTCTGCCCGATCGTCGCACCAAAGGTTGCCGACAGATTTGCGACCGGCGTCGGCACGCCCAGCTCCTCGACCTGCGTCTCGACGTTGAGCGGTATCGTTGCCGCCGAACTCCTCGAGCCGAATGCAAATGTCAGCACTGGCCACACTTTTCGGAAGTAGTCTTTTACGTTGACGCCGTTGAGCAGCAGCAAAAGACCGTGCACACCAAACATTACGGCGATAGCAAGATATGAGGCGATCACGAAATTAATCAGGTTAAGGATGTCGTTCGCATTCGAACCGGCAACCACTTTGGTCATCAAAGCCAGAATGCCATAGGGCGTTAACGCCATGATCATGTGCACGAGCTTCATGATGATCGACTGAACGGTTTCAATGAAGCCGTAGATCGCTTCTGCACGTTGCGGCTGCTCATTCGCAACCAGTAGCGTCGCAATGCCAAAAAGAATGCCAAACACAACAACAGCGATAACCGAGGTCGGGCGCGCCCCGGTCAAATCATAGAATATGTTGCTGGGCACGAAACGGACCAACATGTCTGCAAGACCGGAATCCGCATAGGTCTCCTGACGAGCAGCGAGGACGTCCGCGCGAGCAAGCTCTCTCGCTCCCTCCGTCAGCCCTTCCGCTGTCAGGCCGAAGGCATTTGCCATCAGGATACCAACCAACGCGGCAATCATCGTCGTACCAATAAGAATAACGATGACAACACCACCGATCTTGCCGAGTGCTGCCACTTCACGCATTTTCACGACCGCTGCAATCATCATCACGAGCACCAGTGGCATGACGATCATCTTCAGCAGATTTACGTAGCTGGTACCAATGACATTGGTCCATTCCAGCGTGTCAGCAATAGCACCAGGATTGTCGCTATAAGCAAATTGCAACGCAAAGCCAAACAATACGCCGGCGAGAAGACCGGCCAGCACCTGTCGCGACAACGAAAACTTCGGTTTTCTAAAGCGCGCAAGAATTGCGATCAATCCGACAAAGGCGAGTAAATTTATTATTAGTATGAAAGACATATTATTTACCGTGCAATGAATGACAACGAAATATAGTTGCAGATTGGTAAGGCTCGGCCAACACCAACCCGCTCAACCCTACACGAATGTGCGCGTTCGCGTTTTCAATCGTCACACTATGCAATCATCCCGCTGACTGCGCTGCAATCAGGACCCTGCTCTGGCTATTGGAGCGCCTGGGTCTCAGAACCGGTGGCACTGGCAATTTCACCAATATTTACGGTGGTTCCGTTTTGCAGTCGTTCTGCGCCGCGTATGACCACACGATCACCTGGCCGCAGATCACCGATTACTTCTATCAGGCTACCAGCGCCGAGTCCTGTCATTACATTTATCTGCTCAGCGGTCGTGTCATCATTTATACGGAACACGAACGCACCTTCCCGTCGCAAGACCAGTGCGTCGCGCGGCACGGCGAGCACTTCTTTTGTTGCTGCGGTTGGCATAGACAATCTTACACTTTCACCAACGGTCCATATTTCAGGATCGACGCTCAGCCGCACTTCGAACATATGCGATTGCGGATTGCCGAACGGCACAATAGTTCTCACACTGCCCTCATCATCGCGATAATCGTTGTGTAACTTGAGAACATCACCCTCTTTGACGAAGTGCACTGTGTTGAGTGGGGCACGGGCAACGACTTCGATCGAATCCGGATCGACCAACCGAATTACTTCATCTGCCACACTCAGTCGTTCGCCAATACTGCGCAGCCTTTCGGTGACCACCCCATTGAACGGTGCGCGAATTTCAGTGATATACATGGCGACTTTCGCCAGCCCGAGTTGCGCTTCGGCAATGGCATGATCACTTTCGGCGACGGCAAGATCCGAAGTTGTCTGGTCGAGTTGGCTTTTAGCGGAGAGATTGCTTTCAGCCAAACTTTCGAGGCGTCCTTTCTCCGAGCGCAGGAAAGTGACTCGCGCCTGTTCTTTGGACACGCGACTTTGCGCCTCCATTTCCAGCAATCGATACGTGATGTCCTCAAGCCTGGCAACTGTATCGCCCTCCTCGACCCTGGTTCCCACTTCCGCAATCCACGCGATTTTCGCCGGCAGTTCGGAAGCAAGCCGTGCGTCGTAACGGCTATACACGGTACCTGGCACATTCACGCTTGGTGCAAGCTCGGTGAGGCGCGCTTCGCGGACCACCACTGCAGGCGGCGGCATTTCAAACTGCGCCAGGGCATGTGTACCGAGCAGACAAAACCAAAGGGTTATGACGATTCTTGATAATTTATTCATATTCGATGATTAGCCGGTAACCGGCGCATTCTCTGCCGCAGTGCCCAGGATTGCAGGCGACGTAGCCTTTTCTCCTAATCGCAGCAAGCTCGGCAGGAAAACCAGTGTAAATATAGCGCTGACCGACATACCGCCGACAATGACGGCCGCCAGCCCGCGATAAATCTCGGATCCGGGTCCGGGAATCAACAGCAACGGCAGCATACCGAAGAGGCTGGTCATTGTACTCATTAATATCGGCCGCAGCCTGCGACGGATCGCCTGCTCCACCGCGCTGCGACGGTCAATGCCGTCACGTTCGGCAAGGCGCGTCTGGTGCACCAGCAAGATGGCATTATTCACAACGAGACCGAGTAGCGTGATGAAGCCGATCATCGTTAACAAATCCATTGGCAAATTCATCAGGCGTAGCAGGCTCACACCGCCGACTGTTGCCAATGGAATTGCGGATATAACCATCAGACTGTCAACGAAGGAGCGAAACAGGCCGCTCATCAATAGATAAAGAACGAGTATCGCCAGTATGAAACTGCGGGACATGTTTCCAAGGGCAATACGCAAATCATCGGCGTTGCCGTAAAAACTGATTTCCCCATCCTCTGGTAGCATCGCCAACAATTCCGGCTCCACTTTGTCGCGCAGGATCTGTATAGATTCCTCGAGCGACATGTCGACTGGTGGCGTCACGATCAGCGTGACCGCACGGCGACGATCCACGCGACGAATCTGATTTGGGCCTGCTGTACGTAGCATGCGAACCAGTTGATCGACCGGCTGAATACCGCCAGCCGGTGTCGCAAGTGGCGTCGCTGCCAATTCCTCGGGGCTGTTCCATGCCGGCGCCCGCAGCACGATATCCATTCTGCGGTCACCATTGAAATAATCACCGACATAAACGCCGTCGCCGAGCGCGCGCATGACAGTCGACATTTGCTGTCGCGTCCAGCCAGCTTCTGTTATGCGGCGTTCGTCCGGTATGAAGCGAAGTTCTGGTTGAGCAAAATCAACGCCGGGATCCGGCCGCGCTTGTGCGCCGGGCAAATGTTGACTGACCAGCCCCATACCCCGTCGCGCTGCCGCCAGCATGGCATCCATGTCGCGGCTTTGAATGTTCAGTTCAATTCCCTGGTTGCCAGTGACCCGCTCGAAGACGCCCCAGGTATCCGCGAAAGCCATGGTATCGGGAAACCCCGTCAGGATTTCACTGTTCAGGGCGCCAACCATCTGCGGCGCATCGTTCCCGTCCTTCATCATTACGCCGAGGAAACCAAAACCGCCAAACATGCCATTAAAATAGGATTCGACCGCGATATCCGCATCCTCTTCCAGGTACGGCTGCATACGCTCATAGACCACGTCAATGAATTCCTCGCGAGCAGAGGTAACGCTTTGTCCGGGTGGCGGAATTATGAAAGCGAAAATCCAGCCCTGTTTGCCGCTGGGAAGATAATCCGCCGGTGGCAACAACGCCCAGGTCAGGAAAGTCGCCGCCGAAAACAGGCCAATGATCAGCGCGCGCCGCAGGCGAACCGAATCAGTCAGGCGCATAATAAATGCGGTTATTCGCGTCCACCAACCCGAGTGCGGATCATCAAGCCGGACATTCTGCAACCAGTTGGCACCTGCTGTCGGAATGACCGTCAACGCAATCAAGAATGATGCGATAACCGCTACTGATATTACCAGTGCGAGGTCGGCAAATAATTGCCCGGAAATATCTTTAAGAAACATAATCGGCAGGAAAATCACGACAGTCGTTGCCGTCGATGCAAGCAGCGCTCCGGCAACTTCCGTAGCGCCTAGCAATGCTGCCTTTTCAGCGTCCACTCCTTTCTCGCGGAGTCGTACGATGTTTTCCAGCACCACAATAGCGCCGTCCAGAACCATACCCATCGCAAAGGCAAGACCGGCCAGCGATATAATATTCAGCGTGCGCCCGGTAGCCTGCATGACAAGAAACGCCGTAAACAACGAGATGGGAATTGCCAGTGCAACCACGAGCGTCGCGCGAAATTTTCTCAAAAACCACCAGAGCACACCGACCGCGAGAAAAATACCGATTAACAGGTTGGTGCGCAGCATAGCTACGGAATTCTTGATGTAGTTGGTTTCGTCGTAGGACTGATGAACGTCCAGACCTGCCCGGTTAAGTGCACCTTCCTGTAGCTCAACGATCGCGGCCTTAAGTTCTTCCATGACGTCGAGAACATTCACGCCCTTTTCGACCTGTGCGTTAAAGGCGATTGCGTCCTTGCCGTTTTCAATCATGTAGCCGGCTTTGTCGCGCATTGTGACTTCTACCGTCGCGATATCGCGAAGTCGCACCGGGTTGCCGCCGCGCCAGTCGAGCACCATCTCACCAAATTCCGGCAGATCATATTTGCCGGCGTAACGCAGTGTGTATTGGCGTCGGCCAATGTCATTGAATCCACCGGATGTGTCGTTGTTGTTTCCGGTAAGGCCAGCCAGTGTGGGGATATCGACACCCAATGCCGCTGCTTCATAAGGATCGAACGTAATACGAACTTCCTGATCACGACCACCAAATGAAGTTGCGTTCGAAACGCCGGTGACCCTTTCGATACGAGCGAGTACGACCTCCCTGACGAAATCGCTGTAGCTGGCCATTTCGCGCGGATTGCCTTCTTGCGGCGTAATCGCAAACCAGGCAATTGGTGCACCAAAACTGTCCTGGCCGGCAAAAATCTGTGGCTCCGTAACGTCATTGGGATATCGCGGCACCATGTTGAGCCGATTCATTACCTCGATCAGCGCCCGTTGCAGTTCCGTATTTACCGAAAATGTCAGGGTGATGCTGGCACTGCCTGCACCAGCACTTGAAATCATTTTCTCGAGCCCAGGCAGGCCACGCAGCATGTCCTCCTGCGGCTCGATAATTTCTGATTCAACTTCTTCGGGTGCCGCAGCGCGCCAGCCGGTATTGATCTGGATAAACGGTCGCTGCACATCCGGAATCATCTGCACCGGCAGCGATGCAAGGCCGATGCCGCCCATCAGGACGATCAACAGAATTGCGGCAATGACCGCAACCGGATTGCCCAGGCTCAAGCGTGTCAGGTTCACTTATGGCTCCGAAATTATTCTTATTAGTCCGTAGACCTGATCATGAGACCACAGGCAGGAATGCAGGTTCGCATTATCCACGATAACGGAGGACTCGGAACAGGTAATAGACGTTTTAACAGGTGTCGAACCAGAGCTGGTTCTGGTAGCCGCTTCTGTCATATTTATCTGATTTATAAAGGTTATTTTTAATATAGGCAGTCGAAAGAGCAGCGAAGCTGGAGAATCCTGCACGCTGTCGTAGGAGCGGCATCTTGCCGCGATTGCCGAAAATCGCGGCAAGATGCTGCTCCTGCGAATTTCGACAAATTAGATGACACGGCGCAACAACCAGACTTCGGACCTCAACTTTGCTAAGAAACCTGTCGGCACTTTTTCTTTAACGCCAGGAACAGTTTCTCGTGCGCACGCAGGCGGCGCGCATAATTGACTTCAGATTGCCCGCCTTTGGCACGCATTAATTCTACGAGTGCTTTTTTCTCACGCAGCGACCATTTCGCCGGACCCGCGGCCGCAACAACCGGACAGAAATGCACAAACGTTTCCTGCTCTTTCCTCGACCAGCTCTTGATTGAGCGAAGCCCGAGATCCTTCATCATGCGTTGGGAAATAGTCTGCAACGCTTTCTTACGCGATAATTCCCCGGTCTTCGCAATTTCCCGTGTTGCCAGCAGCGAGCACGACTCGATCCAGCTTTCCTCGAAGAACTCGCTTTGGCGAGCGCCGGGTAGAGCAAGATGCATATCGCATTTCGCCAGACGCCTCAATATGGAGACCGGGCTTCTGTATTCTTTGCTGCCCTGCACCGTGTCGTATTCCTGACGCGCCAGTTTCCTTATCGCAGCATCAACAGGGCGGTATCCCAAACGATAATAAAACCAGAACGCGCCGCTTTTCAGGGCCTCGGCATTGTCACCACCGAACTGATAAGGGTTGGCGACAAATCGATTGCAACCACTGAGCGTACGGAAAACCCGCATTACCTGTACCCAGAGCCAGGCCGCCTCACTCCCCCGATATTCATCGAAGATATTGATGCCGGTATTTGCCTGATTGAATATCACGCTCGCTCCGCCGTAACCAATGGGTATACCATTCGACAAGATAAGGAAGCCCAGGGTGCACTCCAGTGGATAACGATGCTCCGGAGCCAGACCCGTTACGGCGATACTGACCCCTTTGCCAACATCCGCCAGGTAAACATCACCCGGATTAGCATAATTGAAGTGTGCGGTTTCCCGATGCCGGGCGGCCAAAGAGCTCATCGCGACATTTAGCAGGCGCTGACCTTCAGTCACGCTTAGCCATTTAACGGAATTTAGTCTTCGGCAAATCTCGCGTTTGGCGAACGAAATGCGGTTTTCCATTTCACCACTGCGATAACAAATATCATCAACAATGAGTGCGTTGCCAGACCTGGAAAGCACCGCGCCTGACAATTCGCAGTGCAGCGGAATTTCAGCGGCATTGTAAAGTGATGTCAAAAACCGGGAATGTTGCCTGCGCTCGGACATTTGCATCATGAGCCAGTCGAACCGCGTCGCAGAATGATTGGCCGTTGCGATTCTTAGCCACTCCCTGGCATCAACCCAACCACTATCGAAGTAGTCTGCTTCAGACGACTCGACAAGCTGATCCATCAGTTCATCCAGCCTGTCTGTGTCTTCCAGCTCGGCCCAGTCAACAGAAATCATGCCAGGAAAATGGCGTGCCATCCAACTGGCGACTTCGTATGAGAAAGCATAGTAGAGGTCCGTTCCGGCAATGCCACTGTCAGCAAGCATCGCTCGCTGACGCTTGCTTAGCTTACTGACTACAGCGTCGAAATTCTGCAGCCATAAAGAAGCGCTTTGATGTATTTCCCGGTTGTCCGGAAATGCACGCATGAAACACAAACAATCGTGCAATCGTTTGATATCTGCCGCAATTTTTACTGTCGATCCTGCGATCGACTCGAGCAGGTCCTGCCGTTCCTTTGCGAGAGTCTGACCGAAGGAACGACGAATCTCACAAAGGCGGTCTATTTCTTTCCCGACTGGTTTCCTTTTCACTTGATTACGATCTCGCAGAGAGCGGCCCTTACATCTCGATCGTAGCCTGTACGAGCGTTGTAACAATAGGTGATTACCGATTTCATAGCATTAGGAGCGCTCAGTGTCTGAAATGGTCGAGCAACGCCGCCAGAAACATAGTTTGCTTTTAACAGTATGGGGGAACCAGGCGCCAAAATATAACAACAACTCGCCAGCCACAACGGTTTAGCATGTTGCATTCCGGTGACACTGTGACAAGCTATTCATTTGAGATTATGCTGAAGAAGAATTCGTTGAGATAAGGGCAACTCATGTATTCACGACTCACGCACATTCGCATCGCCGCAACTGTTGTTTCGCTGCTGGTTTTTTCTTCCTGTGGCGGCGGCGGTTCAACGGCACAAAATCCACCCCCACCTCCACCCCCGCCTCCGCCACCAGCAGCAGCAATCACAGTCGCGCTGTCGCAGGTCTTCGATCAGGTGACATTGCAGGCACCCGTCGCGTTTTTACAGGCGCCCGGTGACTCCAGTCGCTGGTTTGTCGTCGAACAGCAGGGCATCGTCAGAGTTTTTCCTAACAATGCGAATGTGACGGATGCTGACGTCAGTGTCTTTGTCGACATCAGTGGTCGCGTACAGAGTGGCGGTGAACGCGGTTTGCTGGGTATGGCGTTTCATCCGGATTTCGGCGCCAACAATAACTTCGAAGTGTTTCTTTCCTACACCAGGAATAATGGCGGGCAGCTTGAATCCGCAATCAGCAGGTTTCGCAGTATCGATATTGGGCTGACACTCGATGACACGATGGAAGACATTATTCTGACTATTTCGCAGGATAACTCGAATCATAATGGCGGCCATATCGAATTTGGCCCCGACGGCTATCTTTACGCCGGTTGGGGTGATGGTGGCGGTGGTGGTGATCCGCTCGAACGCGCTCAGGACACAAGATACCTGTTGGGAACCATGACGCGAATCGATGTCGATGGAGCAGTGCCCTACGCGATTCCCGCGGGCAACCCGTTTGCTGCAAACTCGGCAAATCTTTGTTTGCAGGGATTTGTTGGCGTTGATTGTCCCGAAATTTATGCCTGGGGCCTGCGCAATCCGTGGCGCTGGAGCTTTGATCGGCAGACGGGCGAAATCTGGGCTGGTGATGTTGGCCAGGGCACCTGGGAGGAAGTCGACAAAATCCAGGCTGGTGAGAACTATGGCTGGGATGAGCGTGAGGGCGCTCATTGTTTTGAACCGGCGAGCGGTTGCTCGACCAGCTCCGTCGACCCGATTACCGAGTATTCACGTTCTTTTGGCCAGTCCATAACCGGTGGCTACGTTTATCGTGGCGTCGCTATTCCTGAACTGCAGGGCTCCTACGTCTATGGCGATTTCGCCTCCGGCAGAATCTGGGCGATTCCGGCAACCAGTCAACAAGGCGCGGTTGGTGAAGAAATACTGAATACGACACTCAGCATTGCCTCATTTGCGGAAGATAATGACGGTGAGATTTATGTTATTCATTACGCTGGTGAGGTATATCAAGTCGTCGATGCACCGTAATGGACAAGATCGTTTGCCTGATTCTCTCTTCACGGTCCTGCTCGTCACGATAATTATCAATCTGGAAAGACGACAACGAGTACTGCCAACCACATATTGGACGCGTACCAGTCTTTCCCGATTTCCTTTTTATCAACACTTTATGGCTGTTTCTTTTCGAGCCAATGTTGCTTATTGGTTGTCGTCAAACTGCGCGCAATCGATTTTCGCTATCTGCAGGATCGAGCTTTAGTTAACGCGCCCAATCAAGACACCACCCGGGAAATCATGCCTATTCCCGGCATCTCAGCACGATTTACCTGATATTCAGCCAGCGTTCAGCCACATACCGCTAACGTAATCGAAACTAAAAGCAGTTTCGGTGCGTATCAGGCTCGGTTTCAGCCACACACACCGGCAAAACCAACTTATCAAATGGGAGATTGCGCTATGTCCGCTGTCCTTGATCGACCTCGTAGCAAAAATTCTCTGCGGGTTGAGATCATCAATGCATTGATCCGTGTGGCGGGTTTTTCGCTGATTATCGCCGTGCTCGTTTCTTCACAGGCGCAGGCGAAAGACACGCCAACCATCCGCCTCTTCCCAACCACCGTGGTCGAAGACCTGCGTCAGACCAGCTCAGTGGCGAAAGAGATGGAGACCGGCCTGCAGGAAGTTATCGGCCGGCTGGACCAGCAGCAACAACTCTACCAGGAGAGTAAATGCGATGGTGCCGAATCTGATCCAGGCTGCCAGCGCCTCGCCAAACAACTCGGTTCAACTTACCTCGACATGCTTGGCATCATGGAGCAGCGACTGCCCGACATGGAACACACCGTTAACAACACGCGCCTCAGTTTGGAAAAACGACTGCGAAGTGAACTTGGCAACAAGATGACTTCCTGGACGTTGCAGGAAACTTTGCTTGGCGGGAACCCGCCGAGCAACGACGCGCCCGCGCCGACCATGCGCGGCCGCTCCGGTATGCGGCTGAGTGAGAGATTTCGCCAGTACTACCAGCTGGTTGCATCATCCAGCAGCCAGAACGACCAGTCGCTGGCGGTGCTCGCCTCAGACATATACCTCGACATGGAAGAGACCAGCGAACTCATTGCCAGGACCCGTGAGGAAATTACCCGCGCCACATTAATAGAACAGCTGAATCAGTCGTTCGGTGCGATCACACCCGAAATGATGGAAGTTGTTGGTGGTGTGAAATCGATCCTGTTCGGTGATGAAGCCAGTCAAATTCAAATCGCCGGGCCACCGCCAGGAAGCTTTGAGCAGGCGTATCGCAGCCCGCTGGAAAATTAAGCAATGAATCTCAGGAGTTCGATCATGAAAGCAACTGCCAACCGTGGCTACATTTACAGCTTGCTGCTGATCATTGCAGGTGGCCTGATACTCGCATCCTGTGCGACTTCCCCGCCACCTTGTAATGGCCCGCAAAGCAAGAACCTGACCTCGGCAATCAGTGCCGTACAGAGCAACCTGAGCAATGGTTGTGCTGAGCACTTTGATCGTTACTACGATGACTTGCTGAGTATCGCTGAGGGTGACCCGAAAGCGGAGAACAAACGCGTCTTCAGCGAGTTCCTGGTCTGGGCAAGTGATGGGGGGTTGTTAAGCCAGCGACAAGCCAGGGAATACTACAACCGTTACTTCAACGTGAAATTTGTCTCACTACAAAGTGACTACAACAATTGCACGCATACGTGTCCCAGAAGGGACCGGGTCATGCTCAACATGGAGCGTGAACTGACTGACAAGGAACGCGGTTTACTGAAAGTCAGCCTGGACAATGCTGGTTATTACCGCGCTGATGAGTTGTACCAGGAAGTCGAACTTGTACTCGAGGCGACTTGCACGGCATGCGCAGCAGGCCAGTAGCAAGGACTGCAGCGATGCGTAGCGAGCGCTTTTTAGAGGGTCTCACAACCGGCATGTTCGGCTCCGCGGTCGGTGCGAGCGCCTTGTTGTATATATTGCGGCGCAGCGAATTCGTCTCATTCTCCGAGTTTTCCGGTTTTTCCGATGATCGCATCCTGGCTATTCGCCCGTGGCTCGACTGGGCCTATACAAATCTTGGCTTATCAATTCCAGTTTTTGCTGTCGTGCTCATCGCCTACTTCTTTAGCCTTAGCCGATTGCGCTCATATCTGGATAGCGGGCGAGCAATTAACGAGATTGTTCACCTGGATCACCTTACGGATATCTGGACGACATTATTTTTCGGTACCGGCGTAATCTGGACAGCCATCGGCATGCGCAGCGCCTTGATTTTCGCATTAGGCAATTCCGATGCGGCAATACAGTTAGGCGCTTTTGCAATGCTCGAGAGAATGGTCGATGGCGGAATCCTGCTGGCGCTGTCGACAACAATTTTCGGCGGTATCGGTGGCTACCTGATGCGTATATACAAGACGATGAGCCTCGGTACCTCGTTACAACAGCGGTATGATCTGGCAGCGCGGGTCGATACATCAATTATGCGTGAATCGCTGCAGCGTATTGAACAGCACCTGGCAAAACCTGAGACAGTGTCTGAGGCGCCTGAAGCCAGTAAAAGCGAGTCATGAGCAGATCACCGCTATTCTATCCGCTCAATCGCGGCGGCGATGCCGATGCCGGCGGTGCCGCCGACCTGCAAACTGATGTGATGCGATTCATGGCGATTCTATCGTTGTGCCTCGTCGCAATTTTCGCATTGGTGCAAAGCATACCAATGACGCCGGTGACACCAGCACCGACACCTCCAGAACCCGCGCCTGCGCAACAGCAACCCGTCGAAGAGAATTCATCACCGCCGCGAAGCGAAATCAGATTAACGCGACCGACGCCGGTAAAGGCTGCCGTTGAGGAAGAGTCCATCGTCGTGCAACGACCACAAACACAGCCAGCACCACAACCGCCGCCTGAGGTTTCGTCACAGATTCCTGTCGTCGTATCACCGCCAGTTGAAAAAGGATTTTCGCTACGTTTTGAAACAGACCTGGCCCTGACACGGCTCGTCGAGCAAAACGCGGTCGGTCTGTACGTCATCACAGCCGGCAAATCGGTGCGTATGAGTATCGACAACAACGATATGAGTTTCTGGCCGGCATCGATGCCGGGGCAATTTCATGAAATGGACGTAGCTACAGTGCCGCAACAGGTAACCGCCACCTATCGTCGCAATCACGGCAATCAGTCGGTAGACAGCAAATGGGGCGTGACCTTACCGAAGGGCATGTCACAACAACTGAATCAATACCTGGCTGAACACGAGGGCGGCTCACTAATCATCGATGCCGCCGGCGACCTGCGCCTGGAGCGATGACATGTATTCAGTAAAGCATTGCATAATATTTATTGCCCTGATTTTCACGGCGTATTCCGCCAATGCGGCGTCACGCCAGGTCGATCTGGAATCGTGGCTAAGTCGTGACCTCATGCCGTATGTCAGCGCGCAGCTAACGACACAGCCGAGATTCAGGAACGAGTTGCTCAGGTTTGTCGTGATGACAGATGAGAATCCACAGTCCGCAAGCAACAAGCTGGCACTCACACTTCGTGATCGTCTGCGAAATTTTCTGGCCGATGTACCCGGAATAAGAATCGCATGGCAGCCCGAGCAAAGCACAACAGGGACCGTAAACGGCAATATTGATTGCACGAAAGACGATGTTCACTATTACATCGGAATCGAGCTTACGGAAGACCGCAGTGGATCGGTAAACATAGAGGTCCGCGCACTGGACATTGAAGATCGAACCTGGGTCGCTGGTTTCAGCCGTTCCTGGCATGGCCCTCTAAGTACACCGCAGCGCCGCCTTCTGCGACAACCAGAAAATGACCTCTCCTTTCGCGGGCAGCGCGGTGCTCCCTACGATGATTCGCAAACTGATTTGCTGGCAGCGCACCTGGCGCATGATCTCGGTTGCACATTGTTGCGGCAAACCGCAGGCGAATACGTTGTAAGCGCCATAGACGCGGAGGCGAGCGTTGATCCGGTGATCGGTACGGCTGGCATGATCGAACTGATTAGCAACAACCTGGCGGACTACCGCGCCGTGCAAAACTCCACCACAACCGCTGATGCGAATGCCGTGCTTGAAGGGAAGGCGCACCAGATCGACGATGAATTGTTTCAATACTGGATTACGATTACACCCATTGATGCCAAGTCCGACATGCCGACACTAAGCTCGAGTGCATACATCCGCATACCAGAAAAATACTCGGCTGCAATGCTGGAACCCGAAGTGCGAATTTCCATGGCGAAAGGTGACCCAGGGTTCCTGGACACGTTGCAAATTATTGAGCTGCGAAATGCCCGCTCATGTGCAGCGGGAAATGACAGCTACCGTACCTCACGCAAAATGAGTGGGAGTTACTCGTTTGCCGGCGTTGATTGTTACGCGCTCGAAGTTGGCTCAAGCGCAGATGCAGTCGTGTTCTTCCTTAATCACCAGTTGAACCATGGTCTTGTGCGGCTCGCCGACGAGTCCTGCGCGCAGCGCACCAGCGCGAAAATAGCACGCACCAACAAGCAAATACGCTTTCCCCTGCCGCTGGAATCCCTTCCTTCAAGTTCCTGGGCCACAGCGGACGGCTGGCAACTGCAACCGGACAAGGATACTTACTATGTCATCGCTGCAACGGATACGAAAGCGGCGCGCGCACTGGCACAACATATCGAACGCTTACCCAAACGATGCTCTGCATCGGTTCGTGGCGGCCTTGAGGGAGCCGATTTACAGCGCTGGCTTGAAGAGCTTGCTGTCGTCACAGAACACTGGCAAAGCGCAATAGACTGGCGAAGCATTCGCGTCAGAAGTGTTTATTGAGGATATAAAAATGTTCAGAATACTCGGATTCCTCATCGGCTCTGCTACATCAATTGCCATCATTCTGCTGGTGATGGGCGTGCCGGAATTTCATGCCAGGGATGCTGTAATCGACCAGCAACGCTATGATGCCGCCGTCGAAAAACTCATGGCAAAAAAGCTGGATGTCGGGGACGTCATCAACGAACCTGGCGAAAGTTCTTTGCCGAGTGATATTCCAACCAGCACGCCTGCAGAACCGTTGCCCGGGGAAACACCGCACGAGACAGAAAGCTCCGAATTACCATTCGCTGAACCTGATTTGGCAGTATTCGCCGAAACAGATGATTCCCCTGCCAGGCTCGAAGAACCGCCATTATTGAATGAACTGCAGTGGTATTCGTTCTGGAACCCGTTCCGCAGCGAAATAGCCGCCAAGGGTTTTGTAGCCCAGCTGGAAAGAGTCACTGGTATTGATTACCGCGTCGTCAAGGTCAAGCCGGGCGTGTATGAAGTCGCGTTCGCTTATGACGATGATGCGGAGCGTCATGCAAAGCTCTCGCAAATTTCAGCCGCGACCGGCCTTGATCTCACCGACTCATGAAATTTTCCTGGCTTCCAGTCACAGCGCTACTGCTCACCGCGGCCCTCCATTCAATACCGCCCGCGGCCTTTGCTGCAATCCAAACGGAGGATGCCAACGCTGCCTGGCGCCAGTATCTTGAAAACGACACTAACCTTAAACCCAGCTACCAATTTCCGCATGCAAGCTGCTTTCGAGCTGCGGCCAGTGCACATGACGTGCCAGAAACTTTGTTATTAGCCGTGGCTCGCGGCGAAAGTGACTTTCAGGCGACAGCGCGTTCACGTGCGAACGCCCACGGCGTAATGCAAATATTGTGGCCAGGCACGGCCAATGATCTTGGCATCCTCCGGCTCGCCGAACTATACGATCCGTGTACCAATATTGACGCGGGTACGCGTTACCTCAAACAAATGCTACAGCGATTTAATGGCAATCTGCACCTGGCGTTAGCTGCCTATAATTATGGTCCGCAGAGAATTGCAGCGAATACCGCGGACATTCCCTCTGGCGCCATCTGGTACAGCAACTATATTTTTCGTCATTTGACTTACGTTCTTGGCGATCGCCTGGAACAGTCGCAACCCGGCGAACACCTTTATTCTGACCTGGGAAGATCGACGCTGGTCAGTTTTGCCGAGCCCTACCGCGCGGCGGCATTTGTAAATCGACTGGAGCAGCGCTCGCCAGATCTGCAGCTCGACTGGTTTCGCAAAGGCCTCGGAGAATTCTCCGTGGTGCTGATCTACGAGAACCGTGAGCACTTCCAGAACAGTGCCCGATGGTTGGCTGATGCCGGATTTCCGCTGGACAAGTAAGCAAGAAAAGGTGCGGGATCACTGCTGTCCCATAAACTCAAGATTTGTGCCCGGATGAAGTATCAAGTTGACCTGGATAGCTCGCAATCGCCCGCTGGGCGGGCTCCTACAATGCTAATTAGTAATGTAGGAGCCCGCCCAGCGGGCGATGTCTCAAATCGGCAAGAATAGCGGAACAATCGCGCCAACGCTTCAGTCCACCGCCAGGAAACTCGCCTTTATGGGACAGCAGAGGTGCGGAATCATTGTTGTCTCATTAACTCAAAATCGGCCTTGATATCAAGAATTCGCGGCATCTTCACTTTCGTACCGTTCTGAACGCTGAAACCAAGGCACATTAGTTTAGGCAGCCGCTCCCACGGTACTTTTGGCAGGATCGTGGGAGCGGCTTCAGCCGCGAATGACTGTTCCGGCACCCTCTCCCATCACTTACATTGCTTAACAGCACCGGTGAGACAGGTTATAGTTTCTATATGAATCGTTTTCGCGGCAAGAGAGCACTGTTTCCCAGCATTCTGCTGGCGTTCCTGCTGCTCACAGCACAATTTGCCGGCTTAGCGCATGCCTACGAACATGATCCCGGTGCGGCGCAAAGTCAGACGTGTACTACCTGTATTGCAGCCAGTCAGCTGGCGTCTGCCTGTGTAGATATTCCGGCCGCTACCGATCGTGACACTCCCAGACCTTTGCGGTGTGCGATACAGGATATTGAATTCGATTCTTTCCACGCCATTGTCGTTCGGCAACGTGGTCCACCAGCAGCACTCTGACATCGTAGCAAGCAGACTATGAAACGATGAAATCACTGGGAACTGATTCCGTGTGATTCGCATCTGATACGGCAGAGGCGGCCGATTAGCCGCCCTCAGCCACATCGACAGAGTGACGTGTCAAATGAAATATTTCAGACCAATATTGGCGCTGCTGGTGCTTACGACGCCGGCATTGCCAGTTCATGCAGACGATTTCGACGATGAAGTTGCCGAGCTTCGACAGCTACTGACAGAGATGCAACGGGATTACGATTCACGGATCAGCGATCTCGAGGCGCGACTGGCAAAAGCAGAGCGTCAGTCGCGAGGTGCGGAACGTAGTGCAGATGAAGCGATCGAGCTGGCGGAGCAGACCGCAATCGACCAGACATCCGGTGCCACGTCGCTAAATGCCTTCAATCCCGCAATTGGCACTGTGTTCGTTGCCGGATATTCGAACGTCGATCCTGGCTGGACCGCGATCCCCGGCTTCATCCCGGGCGGCGAACTCGGCCCCGGCGGTGCCGGATTCTCACTTGGAGAGTCTGATTTCAATTTGCAGGCAAATATCGATTCGAATTTCTACGGCAATCTGACCCTGGCAATCGCGAGTGAAGATGGAGAAACCGAGCTCGAACTCGAAGAAGTCTGGATACAAACCACATCGTTGCCGAGCGGATTTATGCTCACAGGCGGCCGGTTTTTTTCAGAAGCCGGTTACCTGAATAAATTTCACCGTCATGCGGATGATTTCAGCGACAGACCCTTGCCTTACCAGGCCTTTTTTGGCGGCCAGTACGTTGCGGACGGACTCCAGCTACGTTGGGTTGCACCGACTTCCCTGTTGGTTGAACTGGGTACGGAGCTCAACTGGGGAGGCGGATTCCCCGCAACAGCGAACAACGAAACTTCGCCCGGCGCTTATACATTATTCACCAATGTTGGCGGTGACATCGGCCTGAGCAACAGTTGGCAAGTGGGCCTGTCGTGGCTGTCAGCTGACGTAATTGATCGCGAAAGCGGCACGCCCGGCGAGTCGTTTTCGGGGAATAGCGAACTGGCGACTGTCGATTTCGTCTGGAAGTGGGCGCCGGATGGCAACGCGACGCAAAGAAATGTCAAAGTCCAGGCGGAGTATTTTCATCGGTCCGAGGATGGAGCTTTTGCGGGCATGCTGTACGACGGCAGCCAGACCGGGTGGTATGCGCAAGGTATCTGGCAATTCATGCAACGATGGCGAGCGGGTTATCGGCATGATGTCGTCGATGCAGACAACGGCCCGTTGTTCGCCGGCACGATACTTGAAGATCCCGGACGAGCATCGAGACGTGACTCGCTTATGCTCGACTGGTCGTTGAGCGAGTTCAGTCGCCTGCGCCTGCAATACATCGACGACCAGGTCTTGTCTCAATCAGACCAGCAATGGTCGATTCAGTACATCATGAGCCTCGGCGCTCATGGCGCTCACGAATTCTAGGAGCAGCAAACATGCACAGATTTTCCGTTTTCTTACTCACGTTATTGTTGCCGTTCGCTGCCAGCGCACTGGAGATTTTTGTTTGTGAACCCGAATGGGGATCGTTGCTGGAGGAGCTTGCCGGGGACAACGCCGAGATTACAGTCGCTACCACTGCGTTTCAGGATCCGCACCGCCTACAGGCCCGCCCCAGCCTTATCGCTGCTGCGCGCCGAGCCGATCTCGTTGTGTGCACCGGGGCGGATCTCGAAATCGGTTGGCTACCCCTGTTGTTGCGTCGTTCCGGTAACCCGAAAATTCAGGCTGGTAATCCCGGCTACTTCCTCGCTACAAATTTCGTGCGCCGTCTCGAGGTACCAAAAAGCATCGATCGCGCGCAAGGAGACGTACATCCCCAGGGAAACCCGCACATCCACCTTGACCCAAGAAATATTCGGCGCGTTGCCGATGCACTCGCGGAACGGCTGACAGTTCTGGACGCAGTCAACAGTAACGCTTACCAGGCAAGGCTGGAGGATTTTCAGTCGCGTTGGCAGGATGCTACGGAGCGATGGGAGGAACGGGCGCTGGACCTTCAGGGCATGCGACTAGCATCCCATTCGCGCATTTTCAGTTACCTGGCAAATTGGCTCGACCTGGATATCGTCGCGACGCTTCAATCGAAACCAGGTATACCGCCGAGTGGTGCGCAGCTCGCGGCGTTGCTGGAACAGCTCACGCCAAATCCGCCGCTGGGCGTCATCCGTACGCCCTACGAGAATGAGAAACCGTCGATGTGGCTGGCGGAACGACTCGGACTTGCCGAGATTAAACTGCCGTTTACGATTGGTGGCTCTGATGACTCGAACGATTTGTTTAGCCTCTATGATGAGACCATTCGTATACTGGAGGAGCATAACCCTTGAGTACGTTTGAACTGAGCATCGTCATTCCCGCATTCCTGGCCAGCCTGCTGGTCCTGAGCACACACGTGCCATTAGGTACTGAAGTGCTACGACGCGGCATCATATTCATCGATCTTGCAATTGCGCAGGTCGCAGGCCTGGGAGTCATTGCTGCAAGCGCAACCGGCTGGGAGGCCGAGGGCTGGCTGGTACAAATCGTCGCGGTTTCGGCGGCGCTGCTGGCTGCCTACATTCTGCACTGGACGGATCGGCGCTGGCCGGAAATTCAGGAGGCCTTGATCGGCATATCCTTCGTTCTCGCCGCAACCGCCGGAATAATATTGCTGGCGGGCAACCCACACGGTGGCGAACATCTGAAGGAATTGCTGGTCGGCCAGATACTCTGGGTAAATTATGATCAGTTATTGCCGGTCGCTATTGTCAGCGGGCTGGTACTGGTCACCTGGTACTGGATGCGTGATCGACTGCAAGGTTTCGGTTTTTACGCGCTTTTTGCTTTCGCGGTGACAGCGTCAGTACAACTGGTGGGTATTTACCTGGTTTTCGCCTGCCTGATTATTCCGGCGCTGGCGACCCGGCATATCGCCAGGCGAGGCCTGCGGATTGCTTGTGGCTACGGTGTTGGTATAGCTGGATGCATGGCTGGACTTGTCGTATCTGTCAGTGCCGACCTGCCCGCTGGCGCCGTTATTGTATGGTCTCTTGCAACGTTCGCGCTGATATTCGCATGGACGGTGTGGCCGGTCATTAGTCACAAAGACCAAATCCTCAAACAGGAACCCTGAAACTGCGACTCTGCCCTTGCGGCAAGTCGGTTAAAAAGCCTAGCATGGGCCTATGTAATTCGGTCGATTGAAGAGAAAAGCAGTGCCAGTGTCCCAACCAGAAGTGTTAATTAGCGCAGAGGAAATCCAGGCCCGCGTAACTGAACTGGCTGCGCAAATTTCTTCCGATTATGCCGACAAGGGCGAACTGGTTCTTCTCGGCGTTTTGAAGGGCGCCTTCATTTTTCTGGCTGACTTGTCACGCGCCCTGACAATTCCGCGACAAATCGAATTTATTGCTGTGTCGAGTTATGAGCATGGTAGCGTTCGCAGCGGCGCGGTGCGCCTCGTTCTGGATGTTCGCGAGAGTATTGAAGGCCGACACGTGCTTATTGTCGAGGATATTGTCGATACAGGACACACCCTGCACTACCTCATTGATATGCTGAAATCCCGCAACCCCGCATCCGTTCGCGCCTGTTCGCTCGTGCGCAAAGAACTCAGCGCCGAGGTCGATGTCAAAATAGACTACCTGGGGTTCAATGTTGGTGATGAGTGGATCGTAGGCTACGGACTCGATTTTGCTGAACACGATCGCACGTTGCCTTACATCGGCATCGTACAACCGGACGATCAATAGACATAGTACAACCTGACGATCAATAAACTTTATTTTCAGTGATCGGCGCAGTCGCCGGTTTCGACTTCGATTGTAGAGTGGTTGATGCCGAATTCCGCTTGTAAGATCTGTTTGACGCTGCGCACCACCGCGGTCACGTCAGCCACACTCTCATCCAGAACGACATGCATCGTCAGCATCAGGTTCTGCGGAGTCTGGCACCATACGTGCACGTGATGAATTCCACTCACATCAGGAACAGTCGAAATAATTTTCGCCTGTATATCCGCAATGTCCAGCCACTCGGGAGTGCCCTCAAGGAGAATGTGAGCACTACGCCGGACAAGCTTCCAGGCGCTGCGCAAAATGAGCATCGCAACCACTACTGACAGAATCGGGTCGATCGGCATCCAACCAGTCGACAAGATTACAATCGCCGCTACGATGGCAGCGACGGACCCCAGTAAATCACCGACTACGTGCAATGCGGCACCGCGCATATTGAGATTCTGCTGGTCTCCGCCGTGCAGAACGATGAAGGCAACGATATTGACAATCAGCCCCGCCCCCGCGACGACCAGCATCGTCTGGCCTATCACGTCAGGTGGATCAATAAACCGGCGTACGGCCTCAACCAATATCCAGCCAACAATCACCAGCAGACTCAGGCCATTGACGAACGCGGCAATGATCTGAAAACGTTGATAGCCGAAACTACGCTTCTTGTCAGCCGGGCGGACGCTGACCCGAAAAGCAAATGCGGTCAATGCCAGCGCCATTGTATCCGTGAGCATGTGGCCGGCATCGGCAAGTAGCGCCAGCGACCCCGACAGTACTCCGCCAACCACCTCGACCAACATGAAGGCAGCAGTCAGACCGAGCGCAATCTGAACGCGTTTTATATTTCCTTTCTGGTTAGCGTGATCATGGCTCATTCGTCGATGGCGCGTGGCACCCGAATGTTTTCGACCAGATGCTGGATTCGCTCTGGTGGTGGCGCTGTCATGTAGCTCACCGAAATGATGACGAATATATTCAACAGCATGCCGATAGCGCCAATGCCCTCCGGCGATATGCCAAACAACCACTGCTCCGCTACATTCTCACCCCAGGGTGCGCCAGCCCATTTCAGAAACAGACCTTTGAAATATTCGATATATCCATAGGTAAAAATCAGGCCTGTCAGCATGCCGGCGATAGCGCCCTGTTTATTGGCTCGTTTAGAGAATATACCCAGCAAAATAACAGGAAACAGCGACGCCGCTGCGAGGCCGAAGGCAAAAGCCACGACTTGCGCGACCCAACCCGGTGGATCAAAACCCAGGTAGCCCGCGATTACGATCGCAAATGCCGCAGCAATACGGCCCGCAAGCAATTCGTTTTTCTCCGAAATATGCGGTACAAATATGCCTTTGATCAGGTCGTGAGAGACGGCGGCTGAAATCACGAGCAACAGTCCGGCAGCAGTGGATAGTGCCGCAGCGATACCACCTGCGGCTACCAGCGCTATCACCCAATCCGGCAGACCCGCTATTTCCGGATTCGCCAGCACCACGATGTCACGATCTACCGTTAACTCATTCCCTTGCCAACCGTAACTGTCCGCGGTCGAGCTGAAGTCGCTGTTACCATCATCGTAATACTGAATTCGGCCATCGCCGTTCTTGTCAGAAAACCCGACCAGGCCGGTTTTTTCCCAGGTGTGCATCCACTCAGGGCGTTCGTCGTAAAGAATATTGCCATCGACCGCGCCCACCTCACCCTGCTGAATAGTATTGATGAGGTTGTAACGGGCCATCGCTCCCACTGCCGGGGCAGTCGTATACAGGATTGCGATAAACAACAATGCGTAACCGGCAGAGATACGTGCGTCGCGAACTTTCGGCACAGTAAAAAATCGGACGATGACGTGTGGCAGACCGGCAGTCCCAACCATCAGCGCCAGCGTAATACAGAATACGTCGATCGTGCTTTTGGTTCCGCTTGTATAACGATTAAAGCCGAGCGACGTAACGATGTCGTCAAGCTTGTCGAGCAAACTAACACCAGACCCGGTAATTTCGCTACCGAACGCCAATTGTGGAATGGCGTTGTCCGTAATCTGCAATGCGATAAAAATTGCTGGAACGGTATACGCAAATATCAACACGCAATACTGCGCAACCTGCGTATAGGTGATGCCCTTCATACCGCCAAGCACTGCATAGACAAAAACAATCCCCATGCCGATGACCAATCCTACGGTCACCTCGACTTCCAGAAATCGCGAAAATACGATACCGACACCGCGCATTTGCCCTGCGACGTAAGTAAACGATACGAAGATCAGGCAGATGACCGCGACGATGCGGGCCGTTTTCGAGTAATAGCGTTCGGCGATAAACTCAGGGACCGTAAACTTGCCAAATTTCCTGAGATACGGCGCAAGAAACAACGCCAGCAGAACATAACCACCGGTCCAGCCCATGAGGTAGACGGAACCGTCATATCCGAGGAAAGAAATCAGTCCGGCCATCGAAATAAACGATGCAGCACTCATCCAGTCTGCTGCGGTGGCCATACCGTTTGCGATCGGCGAGACGCCTTTGCCGGCAATATAGAAGTCGCGCGTATTATGCGCCCGCGACCATATTGCGATACCGATATAAAGCGCAAAGCTCGAGCCTACCACGAGATATGTCAGTGCCTTTAATGACATATGTACTGCTAGTCCTCGTGGACGTCGTACTTACGATCCATCTTGTTCATGCGCCAGGCATAAAAGAAGATCAGTGCGACGAAGATATAAATTGAACCCTGTTGAGCAAACCAGAAGCCAAGCCTGAATCCGCCAATACGAACAGCATTGAGTTGCTCAACAAACAGAATACCGAAACCGTAGGAACAGATGAACCAGACCAGCATACAGCCAGTCACGAGGCGCAGGTTTGCGCGCCAGTATGCGGCGCGATTTTCTGGTGTCATTGATATCCCCGGCGGGTTTTTGTGTACCCAACTCTTATTGTCAGAGCACAATCTAACAGAGCACAATGTATTATTCACGGCAGATCAGAAATGCGTCATAGACATCCAGGCTAAGAGGAGAGCCCACAAGTGACATCTGCAGCGCCTTATGCGAAGAAATTCGTCGAAGTACATGGTAAACAAGTGGCATACATGGAGGCCGGCGCCGGTGATCCGATCGTGTTCCAACACGGCAATCCGACCTCGTCGTATCTCTGGCGAAACGTTATTCCACTGCTGGCGGAACAAGGCCGATGTATTGCGGTAGACCTGATTGGTATGGGCGACTCCGACAAGCTCGATAACCCCGGACCGGACAGTTATCGATACGTCGAGCATCGCGACTATTTGTTTGCAGCCTGGGACAAGCTGGGCATCCATGATCGGGTTACCTTTGTTGTTCACGACTGGGGGTCGGCGCTCGGCTTTGACTGGGCTAGCCAGAATCCGCAATCGGTACTGGGCATTGCCTATATGGAGGGCATCGTCAAACCGTTGTCCTGGAATGACTGGCCAGAAGCAGCAACCGATATATTCAGGGCCTTTCGCAGCAGCGCTGGTGAAGCAATGGTTCTCGAGAAAAACATCTTCGTCGAGCGGGTTCTGCCCGGATCTGTACTGCGCAAGCTGACGAGTGACGAAATGAACGAGTATAGAAAACCGTTTCTCAATCCCGGAGAGGATCGACGACCGACACTAACCTGGCCACGGCAAATTCCAATTGATGGTTGTCCGGCAGACGTTCATGACATAGTCGCAAACTACTCCGACTGGCTGCGAAAATGCGATATTCCAAAACTTTTCATTAACGCGGAGCCGGGAGCAATATTGACCGGTCCGCAGCGTGAATTCTGCCGCAGCTGGAAAAACCAGGTCGAAATAACCGTGCCGGGAAATCATTTCCTGCAAGAAGACTCTGCAGCGGAAATTGGCCAGGCGATCGCCAGCTGGCATAAGGACATTACCTGTCAACAATGATTGATATGCTGGTTTCAGCATCGCAATATACGCAGCTACTTTATCGGTTTTGGGAGTCGTAGTGGGTAAATTTGGTACCGGGCAAGCGATCAGACGTACAGAAGATCAGCGATTCATTACGGGTGTTGGCAACTACACCGATGACATCTCTTTGCCGAACCAGGCATACCTGTACATACTGCGCTCGCCCTTTGCGCATGGCGCCATCGCATCACTTGATGTCAGCGAGGCCCGCCAGGCGGCCGGTGTAATAGCGGTTTACACAGCAGATGACCTGACGGTGGCCGGCATTAAAGACGTGGTCGGCGCAGGCACGCCACCAAGTTCATTGAGTCAGGCAAGAGCTGCACTGCAACAGCCACCGCTCGCTCGCGAATGCGTACGTTACGTTGGCGAACCTGTCGCAGGCATTGTCGCAGACTCACTGGCAGCGGCGCGCGATGCTGCGGAACTCGTCTGGTTTGATGTCGATGAACTGGATGCAGTGGTAACCCCTGCCGACGCGTTACGCGACTCGGCACCGCAAATTCATGACAGCGTTCCCGGTAACAGTTACGGCATCCTTGAATATGGTGACCGCGATCGTACAGACAAGGCTTTTTCCACAGCGGCGCGGACGGTCGATATCGAAATCATCAATAACCGGCTGGCGCCCACCGCAATGGAACCACGCGGCTGCAACATCATTTTTGGCGACGGCAAGATGACCGTCTACCAGGGATGTCAGGGCGTGCATGTGCTGCGTGACCGCATTGCACATTCAATAGATCTTGACCCTGCGAATATCCACGTCATCTCTCCGGATGTAGGTGGAGCATTCGGACTCAAGTTCTTTTTGCAATGTGAGACTGTAGTTGCAGCTCATGCCGCGATGGATACGGGAAGGCCTGTTAAGTGGATTGCGGATAGAAATGAAAGTTTTTTGTCGGACGTGCATGGCCGTGATCACGTCAGCCAGGCAAGTATCGCGACAGATGAACATGGCAAGATTCAGGCGATGCGCGTTTCGATTACGGCAAACCTTGGCGCTTACTGTTCCCAGGCCGGTCCGATCATTCCCTGGTTTGGCGCTTGCATGACGACCGGTTGTTATGACATCAGCGATTGCTATGTCGATGTACGCACGGTTGTCACCAATACCGTACCGGTCGATGCATACCGGGGCGCCGGTCGTCCTGAGGCCGCTTATTTGATTGAGCGGCTCATGGACAAGGCCGCCCGGGAGCTTGGATTAAAACCGGATGAGATTCGCCGCCGTAATTTCATTCGACCAGAACAGTTTCCTTATACGACACCGACCGGGCGCGAATATGATTCCGGTGAGTACGAGAACCTGATGAACGCCGGTCTGGAGCGTGCTCATTGGACCGACTTCGAAACACGTCGGGCGGAAAGTGCCGCACGCGGCCTGCTACGCGGCATTGGCATGAGTTACTACGTCGAGATCTGTTCAGCGATGGGTGGCGAACAAACACATGTACGCTTTGAGGAAAATGGTCGGCTTACCGTTCTTATGGGCACGCAATCATCCGGACAGGGACACGAGACCAGCTTCGCGCAGATGGTAGCAGCTGGCCTCGGCATAGAAATACAGCAGATCGATGTCGTGCAGGGAGATACAGAACTGGTTCCAACCGGCGAAGGTACCGGCGGCTCACGATCGATGGCCATCGGAGGTTCATCGCTGTACCTGTCGGTAGAAAAAGTCATCGAACAAGGTACGGCAATGGCTGCCGAAGTGCTGGAAGCTGCAGTCGCGGATATTGAATTTGATGACGGGGTTTTCCGAATTGCAGGAACAGACCGGACTGCGCAGATGGCGGAGATCGCACTGGCATCTTTTGATGACTCGAAAAGACCTGATGCTGTTGCCCCCGGGCTATATGGAAGCGAGCAATTCACACCAGAAGCAGGAACATTCCCAAATGGCTGCCACGTCTGTGAACTGGAAATCGATCCATTAACCGGCGTTACCGAAATTTTGCGGTACACGGTCGAAGATGACGTCGGCGTTGTCGTCAACCCACTGATACTCGAAGGTCAGATAATGGGTGGTGTGGCACAGGGCCTTGGTCAGGCCTGCGGCGAGCACGCGATTTACGATCCCGATAGCGGCCAACTCCTGACGGCTACCTTTATGGACTACCCGATGCCACGAGCTGACTGGATTCCGGACATAAAATTTCGTTACCAGGAAATTCCCTCACCAAGAAATCCCCTTGGCGTAAAAGGCGCCGGTGAGGCTGGCACTGTCGGCGCCGCACCAGCATTGATCAATGCAATGCTTGATGCGTTATCTGTACGTAATATTCAGCACATTGATATGCCGGTGACGCCGTTAAAAGTTTGGCAGTTGTTGCAGAACCAGTGAGAAAATGTCGAATCCCGAACTCAAGCGTGGGAGCGGCTTTAGCCGCGAATGCCCGGCCATTCGCGGCTA
>RCNB010000192.1_pt1 | contig 41406 bp, 47 predicted proteins | sample 2041321 | NCBI WGS metagenome assembly RCNB01 (sample SAMN09708232, study PRJNA481090) | Marine sediment metagenome, whole genome shotgun sequencing project.
CTCGCTGATCCAGGCGTTGTCCTCGTGGAGGGCCTTGACGCGCTCGTCCTCGTAGTAGCCCTTGAGGTTGTCCTCGTCGGCGGACCTGAGGTTGTCTGTTAGTACTGTTTTTCCTCCTGCCTCCAGCATCTTCATCATCATGCTGGTTCCACTTCTTGGAAGACCCGATACGACGGTTATCATCGTCTGTATCAAGGTGGTTTATGATAAAAAAGTAGCCTTGATAGAATCACCTATATCTCGCAGAATCTTCTGTGTGGCATTATGAGTGCCGAAGGTACTGAGCGAAAGAGTATCAGGGTTGGTTTGCCTGTTGCCATCGTTCAGAAGCAGCACCAGAAGACGGGGAAGCTCACTGAGGGGGTTGTCAGCAGGATACTGACGAAAAGCAAGACTCATCCTCACGGTATCAAGGTCAAGCTTTTGGATGGGAAGGTGGGCAGGGTCAAGAAGATCTTGTCAAGCACCTAGCGGAACTTTTCAGGGATCTTGATCCTGAACCTGCATTTGTCGCTGCCGCTGAACACGCTCTCAAGTACCTCGACCTCGGTGTTCTCGCCGAAGGCGACATCGTACCTGAGCTTGCCGTAACCCGCGCTGCAGTAGCACCACTCCATGGGGATATCAGGGGCACCAGACTTGACCGCCTCCCTGGCTAGTACACAGTGGCACATGAGGTAGCGCCTCTCGTCTGGGTCCGTTTCCTCCAGGTATGCCTTGGGGCTATACGGGAACTTTGAGTTGTAGATCCAGTCACCCTTCCTGATGCCTGACAGGACCTCCTGGTTGCCCCTGACGTACTCAACCACCTCGGGGGTGATGACCTGCTCGTACCAGATCTTACTCTCCCTCTGATGCATGTCCAGCTCCTCCACTGCCTTGGTGTGCATCTGCTTGAGCCAGGCATCGACGCTACCCGCCTCCTCGAGCCACTTCTTGTGCTTGGCGAACCTCTCGAGGGGCATCCTGTGGTGGTTCCCGGCCAGAACGCGCTTCCATATGTGGTCAGGAAGCTCCTTCTGGAGTTGATCCATCATCTGTTTGGTGGCGGCGGGGTACAAATCCGGCCCTTCCCCCAGCCTGGGTACTTTAATGTTGCTGAATATTCGCTCGGCGGTCTCCTTGTCCGTAAGCTTCTCAAGCCGCTCCTCGATGGACGGGAACACCTCCCTTCCCCCCAGTATGGCTGCGAAGTAGATCAACTGTGCCTTCATGTCGCTGAAGTAGACGTAACGGGCCAGCCCCACGAGATTGCCCTCGGTGTTCTCACCCGTTTCAAGCAGGTGTGCCACGTATTCCTTGAATCCATCAACCTCAACTTCCTTGATTGGCCTATCCCCGAAATAACCCTGAGCCTTTTCGACTCCTTTAACAAATGAGTCAACCGTATCCTGGTCGTATCCTCTCCCTTTTAGGTACGCCCTGAACTCTTCCACGTTCATAATATCCACTACATTACTCGAATTACCTCGAGCGGGAAAATCCTTTTCCATGAAAGATTATGAAAAACAAGAACAATTTTGAGCCCAAGGATCGTATTCAGTTACCATGGACAGGCTCGGGGAAGCAAGGAAGGACGTTGAGGCCGCGATAGCTGTATGGGGTGAACTGATACCCGAGAGACTAGGTGACAGGGTAAGCTACGCCACTCTCAAGGGCTCCGTGTTAAAGAGCTGGGACGGACTGGTGGATTACGTCCCGGTGATTAGCGACTTGGATATCCATATCGGAACCGTCAACCATCAGCCGCTCTTCCCTAGAAACCGGGAGGGGTTCAAGTATGCCCTTGAAACGACCAAGTATTACGAGGAACGCTTCATCGAGCATAGACCGGGTCACATCCACGTCCCCCGACCACAGATTGTCATCGTCGAGCCTCAGCTTGAGATAATGCTGCCTGAGAGCGAGGACGAGGTAATAGTTCTGTACGGTGAGGTTCCCTTGAGAGATGAGGAGTCCGAGCCTGACTGCCAGCGGAGGGACTTGGACTCGCTTATGGGCCTTAAACCACTCCTCGATAGACTCCCTGAGAGAATCATTGACCGAATAGGGCTCGAGTACTATAGGATCATCAGGGAGCTTTGCTGGAATGTCTCCCCCACACCGGTGAGGGTTCTCAGCCAGTTCACTGACTCGAAAAAGGCGTGGAAAATGAACAGGACAAGCATCATCAGAGAACTCGAGGCGGTAGGTTTGACCGACCTGGCAACGGTTTACAGGTCCTACTACATCAAGGGATGGGAGGCATTCGAGACGGGTTTCACTGATAACTGGATAATGAGGGAGCTGATCGCCCTCGCCTACGATGTGTTGTGGCGATCCTACGAATTAGCGAAGTCGCTCTAAGCCTTCTTCAGTATGTTGATCTGCCCTGCGTGGTACAGGTTGTGGTGTATGGTGCCGTGGATCATCTGTTTGAACGTAAAGTTAGCCCCGGGGACTGTCCTAGCCAGGTCCCCATCTGTCCATGACACTAGTTCATCTGCCAGCTTGTTGACGGCTGTCTCAAGCCTGTTTCCGGACTGAGCCCAGTCCTCCTCTGTCGCCCCCATCTTTGGCCAATCATTGCCATCGTGGTTGAGTTTGGTCACGTCCTTAACCGACTTGTAGACCTCCTCAAGCCAGTAGGTGATGTGTTTTGTCAGCTCCCAGATGGTGTGCCTATCATCCAGGTGCCTGGTCTTCGCGTTTTCGAGGCTGATTCCCTCAAGTGTCTTGACCAGGTTGGGACCGTGCCAGCTGTCCCCGTTGAACGTGGTCCTCAGCTGGTCCACGAGAAACTTTGCTTCGCTCATAACTGGTGATGAAAACGATGGAATAAAAACCAGTAGGGAGGGCGCGCGCAATACGTTATTGAGAACCAGCCATCGGTTGAGGAGTTTGCTGACAAGTATGACTCAAAACACCTCGGCTACGAGGTGCTGTTCAAGCTCTCAGATATTATCGTGGTAGATGGGGTCGAGGTGATCCGTTTCAACAAGGAAAGATTCCGCGATGAACAGGAGAGGGGCTTCCCTGGCTTCCTTGAATGGAACAGGGAGATGCTGGGCCACGTCAGGCTATCTCGATCCTGATAGGCTGGGCGCCGCCCCAGAGCGCCTTCTGGCCAATCTCTTCAAGCAAATCAAACCCATCGGTCACTGTCGCGAAGTGGTTCCCTGGCAGCAAACCGAACTTGCTGGCGAAACAAGCCGAGCCGTAGGGTATCAGTATCTCCTTCTCGCTGACCCCTCCGGGGTAGTAGAGGAGCTGCCCCGACCCTGGGTAACTTGTGGCGTTCTCCTGGGGGGCCTCGACCCCATAGGGGTCCATCTGGAGCCACGCGGCCTCGCCGCTCCAGCGAGCCTGAATCAGGTTTCCCGTGATGGGCATGGCGTCGGTTAGTAGCCTGCATGTCTCCGGCGCCTCCTTCACGTGGAGCTTAGCCTTGATCTTGTACTCACCAATTGTGATGCTGAGATATTCCATGGAGTATAGAAAAGGGGTGAACGTAAAAAATGGGGGGTTTTACTCCCCGATGACCTCGTGCTTCAGGGTGCCCATGGGCTCGATCTCGCACTCCACGACATCCCCCACCTTGAGGAACCCTTCAGGGCCCCAGCTGTGAGCCACACCGGCCACGGTGCCGGTGGCGATGACGTCCCCTGGCTTCAGCGTGGTCCCGTTGCTCATGTACTCGATAATCCTGGGAATCCTAATGATCATGTGCTCAAGGGTGTTGTTCTGCCGCTCCTTCCCGTTGACACGAGTCTTGAGCCTCAGAGGAGGGTTGTACGGGTCCGGGATCTCGTCTGCTGTGACTATGCAAGGCCCCATGGGTCCGGCGTTGTCCATTCCCTTGCCCTTGGTCCAGTTGATGTCGCCTTTGAAGATGCGGAAGTCCACGTCCTGGGGGAATCCCTGGTCACGGGCGCTTACGTCGATGAACACGGTGTAACCTGCGATGTACTCGTACGCCTTCTCGGCCGGGATGTACTTGCCTTCCTTACCGATAACCACGGCGAGCTCGCACTCGTAATCCATCTTCTCCGTCGCCTTCACCTTGATGAGGGGGTCACGGGTACCTATCACGAGGCTCGGGGGCTTCTGGAACACGTCCGGGACGTCAAGCTTCAGGCTCTTGAGCCTTGCGACCTCAGCGGCACGTGCGTCATGGTCCTTGATCCGCTCCGTGGCGTGGTCATAGAAGTTCACGGCGACACAGTAGAGCTTACCCGGCCTCGGCACGGGGGCCTGCAGCTTGGCTGTGTCCTTGCACATTACCAGCGCCTCCTCGTCGAGGCCAACGGCGTCGGGGTTCCTCTCGGCGTATGCCAGGGCCTTCCTGGCCGCCTCCATGGACTCGTCTCCTCCCTCCAGGAAGCCTATCATGCACTGGGGTAGCAGGGCGTCGGCCTTCCTCCTGGGGGACAGCTTGCCCTTCTCTTTGAGCATCAACGCGTAGGCGGAGTTAATGTCGACAACCTTGTCTCCGAGCAGCGCGCCGATCCGCTCCTCTGTGTGTACCTTGAACGTAACAAGTTTCATTCGAATCCCTATTGGAGTACCGATTATGAATAAAAAGCTTGAGAGATGGCCTCTCAGGTTAGATGCGGTTCAGCTTGAAGCCTGAGTCAAGGCCCGCGATGGCCTTTGTCAGCACCTTGATGAGGTTGTCGAGGTCGTCCCAGCTGAAAAGCTCCACTGGGCTGTGGCTGTAACGCCTCGGCACAGCTATGGTACATGCAGGTATCCCTGATTTCGTTTGCTGGATGGCGTGGGTGTCGTTTCCCCCGTGGACCAAGCCACTCTGGTATGGGATGCCGGCCTCCTCGGCTGCCCCGATGAGCCACCTCCTGAGCACCTGGCTCCCGAACCTTCTCGTGACTCCAGCCTTCCCGATGTGCAATGCCGGCCCCTTGCCGACCTCGTAGTAGAGGTCCCTTATGTTGACGTCAGGTTGCCATCCTGCGGGGCACGTGTCGATGGCTACCGCCATCTGTACATCAAGGTCGTACATCGCCACGGCGGCGCCCCTGAGCCCGATCTCCTCCTCAACCGTGCCGACATAGTAGACCGTTGACGGGATCGGCTTGTCCTTAAGGTTCTTGGCCACTTGGATGAGGGTGGCTACCCCGACGCGATCATCAGGCCCCGAGGCCGCAATGAAGTTGTTGGCCAGCTCCAGGGGCTTCGTGTTCCACGTGATGGGCGTCCCTATCTCGATGCCCATCCCGTGTACCTCCTTCCTGCTCTTGGCGCCGATGTCTATGTACATCTCCTCTATAGGGGGCACAATATTAGCCTCCGAGGGCTTGGTGATGTGACCGGGCTTGATACCCACCACGCCATACACGACGCCCTTGGCGCCGTGGAGCTTCATCTGGTGGGCCAGTATGCTCCGCGTGGCGGAGCCCCCTACTTTCCTGAACCTGATGAACCCGGTCTCGTCGATGTTGAATACTATGAAACCCACCTGGTCGGTGTGGGCGGCGAGCGCGATGGCCGGCGCATCTGGGTCGGTTCCTTTCTGGATCCCTATGATGTTGCCTCTTGGCGTGTCGTAAACCTCGTCGCAGTACGGCTCTAGCTCCTCCACCAGTGCCCTCATCATGGGCTCCTCGAAGCCACTTATGCCGTCAACCGCTAGAAGCCTGAGTACAAGTTCTTTGAGTTCCTGCAAAATATCCACGGGGTAAAGGTGTGGGCTGGGGAAAAGAGGTTTTGGGTTAGATCTCTATGACTTCTTTGCTTCTCTTGCCGGACTTGCCCGTATCGGGGTTCACGTCCTCAAGCATCTCCAGCAGGGTCTCGACCTTCTCGTTGCCCAGGATGTCCTTGAACTCAAGGAGCTCGTCGACGGTCCTGATTATGAGTCCCCTTCTCTTGGTGGGGCTTCCGCCCGCGTCAACTGGATTGATCTCCACTGATAGACTGGGGGCTCTGCTCTTGTTGCCGGGCATCTTCATAACGAACACACCGGGTACGGTGGTCTTGACCTTGGCCCAGTCGGCCCCTTCCTCTAGGAACGTGGATAGTTTCTCTTCTGACATGGGCTGTTTAAGCCGGAACAAGTATTCAAGGATATCGTGGCTGGTTTATTATATCCGTAAAATAACTGATATCCATGGATTCAGGGGATTTTATCTATCAAAACAGAAGGTGGACGGGCGCAGACAGGAGTGACTGCGTGGCTCCAAACGGAATGGTGGCTTCAAAGCACTGCCTCATCAGCGAGACGGGAATAAAGATGTTGAAGAGGGGAGGTAACGCGGTTGACGCCGCCGTGGCCGCAGCTTTCATGGACTGCGTCGTGGAGCCGGGCATGAACGGCATAGGTGGGGAGGGTGTCATGACCATTCACCTGGAGTCCGGTGAGAACGTGGTCATTGACTACGTGGGGAGGCCGCCGGCGAGTAGCTCCACCGATATGTACGAGTACGATGAGGGCGTCGAGTCCGGGTGGATGGGCTGGGGTAAGGTAAAGAACGACGAGAACGTGAACGGGTACAAGGCATGCGTCGTACCCGGGGTGGTGGCGGGTCTCGCCTTGGCGCTTGAGGAGTATGGCTCCATGAAGCTTGATGAGGTGATGAAGCCCGCCATTGATACCGCGAAGGACGGTTTCGTTGTCGGGTGGTGGACGGCCAGCCACATCTTCGGGAAGATGGAGGCGTTCTGGAAGTACACGGAGTGGAGGAAGATCTACCTGCGGGACGGGAGGTTCCCTTATCTCCCCTACAATTATGGTATGGCTGCGCCCCATGTGCTCAAGAACCCCCAGCTGTCAAGGAGCCTCAGCAGTATAGCCGTGGGGGGACCAGACGTGTTCTACAATGGCTGGATAGCTGGGGCGATAGCCAAGGACATGGCTGAGAATGGGGGCCTCATCACCCGGGAGGACATGGCCACGTACGAGCCCATCACGGTCAAGCCCGAGCCGGGGAGCTACAGGGGCCACGAGGTGGTCTATGACCCCACCCACAGCGGCACCACCATGATGCAGATACTGAACATCATGGAGGGGTACGATTTCTCGGAGATGCCGTACGGCTCACCTGAGGCGCTGCACATCGTATCGGAGGCCATCGGCCTCTCCTTCGCTGACAGGTTCAAGTACATGGGGGACCCGGGGTGGGTCGATGTGCCCCATAGGGGGATGACATCAAAGGGGTACGCCACTGAGTTGCGGAAGAGGATCGACCCTGAGAAGGCGGGGGCGGTGGAGCCCGGGGCCCCCTGGCCGTACGAGTCCGAGGAAACCACGGCGTTGACCGTGGCGGACAAGCGGGGCAACATGGTGGCGGTGAACCAGACAGTTGTCAACTCGTTCGGCTCGGGGGTGGTAATCCCCAACACGGGGATACTGATGAACAACGCCATGTACGGCCTCAACCCTCAGCCTGGTACAGCTAACAGTATAGACGGCAGGAAGAGGAGGATCCAGAACGTCTGCCCCGCCGTCGTGCTGAGGGACGGCGAGGGGTACATGGCGCTGGGCGCACCGGGAGGCAGGAACATCCAGGTCTCCGTGGCCCAGGCGATTCACCACGTCATCGACTACGGCATGGGGATACAGGACGCCGTTGACGCCCCTAGGGTCACCAGGGAGACGGGCACGGTCCACCTTGACTCAAGGTTCCCGGAGGAGACCTTCAGGAGGATGGTGGAGATGGGGCACGACGTGAACTACATTGACCCCGAGCTGAGAGGCTGGGGCAGACCCGTGGGGGTCCTGAGGGGCAGAGACGGCATGCTCCACGGGGGAGTGTATTCAATGCTCACGGGCTTCGAGTCGGTGGCCGTGGGCTGCTAGCCCCATTTACCCTATTTTTTCATAAACACGGGAAGGCTTATCCAGCCTGCGATAGGTTAACAGCTAGGTTTCCCGGGCACATACGAACGGTTAGGCTTCGTTTCCACCGGAAAACTCCTTTTCATTCTACTTGTTCAGCAGCTCCCGTAGCTCCTCGATGAGGTCTTCGCGGCTGTCCTCGTCCTTCCTCCACCTGTCGTTGAGCTTCCTGCGCCTCTCCGCGGAGATATAGTCCCCGCCGTGGGCCTCGTTCAGGAGCTCGATGAACTCTCTGTACTGGTTCCGCTTCCTCCTGGGCGTGCTCAGCCTCGCGGATATCATCTCCCGCTGCGTCTTGACCCTGGTGAGGGTCTTGTATATGGGCTGGAGCCTGTCCAAGACCCTGAGGAACTCGCCCTGGTCAAGGGGGGTCACCCGGCGCAACAGCACCAACTCGGGGCTCTCCGGGTGGACGTAGGCGCTGCCGTTGTACTGGGCTTTCCTGCCGCCCCTCCGGAGGTTCTCTGATTCCTCTATGATGCGCTCGATTAGCTGCTGGTCCAGCCGCGCCGAGACGTACTTCCTGATCAGCCTGGGCTTTGCCTCGTCCCTGGTCTTGCTGTAGAGGAGGGTCTCGTAGCTGGGGTCGAGGGCGTGGAGCTCCTTGAAAAGGGCCTCCAGCTGGACTCTGTGGGTGTCGCTGAATATGTTGCTGAGGAGCTCAAGGGACTCCCTGTCAGTGTATGTGATCCGTGTCTCGATGGACTCGTCCTTGAGGATCAGGGACATGTGGGGGAGGGGCTTCCTCTGGTTCCTGGGCTTGTCCTCCTCGATGGTGGGGACCACCAGAATGTCCTCGGTGGTGACGCCCTCCATGATGCCTTGATCGGAGAGCACTGGCAGGAGATCGCCGAACCTGGTCTCCATGAGCCTGTACCATCCAACGTACTTACCCCTCCAGGACATGGTCTACACTAAGCCCTGATTTCAGGTTTGGAGCATAAAAAGGTTTGAAAAAAACGTGGTTAGGCAGTTGTCATACTGTTCGGTTTGACGGTGTATCTGCTTGGCTCGATCTCGGGGGCTACATCCGGAGCGTTTTCCGGCGTCGCTCTCCTGCGGAGCTGGTTGGCTAGCCTGTTGTACCACCCGAAGGGGATCGCCCGTCCCCTCATGGTGTGGCTGTACTTGAACCCGTCGTGGGTCATGTAGCCCTTCATGACCACCCTGACGCCCATCTTGGCGGGGGCGATTCTCCCTATAGCCTTGAAGCTCAGGTCCTCGCCCTCAAGGGCCATGTAGAAGACCCCGTCGCTGTCAAGGACCGCGAGTCCCTCGATCTCCACGTTCTCGCCGTCGTGCAGTATCCTGCCCCAGTGAACCTCGTAGAGGACGCCATACTCGGTTGCCTTGATCTTCTCGGCTACCAGCTGAAGGCCGATACGGGTGTTCGTTTCAGCCGCGTCGGTCACCGGTGAGATTGCCACCGTCACGCCTCGTGCGTTGAGTATCCAGAGTCCTCCGACTATGGTCTCCTCTCCCTCGATCTCGTCGGCTGCCTCCACCTCTGCGAGCCTGGTCGCTATAGTTGCCTCGTCGAGGTCGTTAAGGTCGATCTCCTCGGGGGTGGTCCCTGTCTGGATCCTCTGCCGTAGGTTCTCCTTGTACTGCTGCACCCGCTGGACCCACATGGGTTTGCCTTTCCCTGCACTGGAGGCGGTGTCCCTGCCAGCTAGGCTGTTACTGTCCAGCGCGTTGTCGGACTGCGCAATGATGGGGGTGATCCCCGTCGCGAGCACCATAACGATCATGAGCGTCGCGATCATCGTTTTCTTGGTTGCTTTCATTTTAACCGAGACTAGCTGTGTCAGTAAGCGTACTTGAGGAACCCCGCGGATTCCCTGTTTCAAAGTTGGAACCGCTGTTTCACCTCGGTAAACCATTTATGGCCCCAAATGGGTTTGTTACCCGTGATACCTGAGGGTAACGAGGTTGGCATGGGCCTCCTCCAGGCGCTGTACGTTAACAGGAACAGGGCTCCAGGCTACTCCTCTGATAGGCTTGCGGACGCCCTTGAGTTCGAAAGGGACGATGTATCACGCAACTTGACCAAACTCGTGTCCGATGGGCTCGTTGATGAGGTCCCGGAGGGGTTCAGGCTCTCCGACAAGGGATATGACGCTGTATACCAGCGCGAGTCCAGCTACTGCCCCTACCTTTAACTGGTTAAAGTTATAGCCTCAGCCTTCATCTGATTGGCTATGAGCGTAGAAGCAAGAATCAAGGAACTCGGCATAGAGTTGCCAGAGGCTCCCCAGTATCTGGGGAACTATATCGGAGCAAAGTGGGCTGGAAACATCGCATTCAGCTGCGGTCAGGGGCCGTTCAAGACAACCACAAGGGCCGCGATTGGCGAGGGCATCACGGTTGAGGAGGCGTATCAGGGAGCCCGTGAGGTGGGGCTCAACTGCCTGGCCCAGCTCAAGGCACAGCTTGGCAGCCTTGACAGGATCAAGCAGGTGCTGCAGGTAGTGGGTTTTGTCAACGGCAAGCCTGGCTTCCAGGACCAGCCGGCTGTACTCAACGGAATGACTGACCTCCTGGTGGAGGTATTCGGAAACCCAGAGGGCAAGCCCGCTAGGGCGGCTATCCCGTGCTATAACCCGGGGTGGATATGCGTCGAGGCCTGGATGGTCGTCGAGCTCCACCCAGAGGACTAGACTCTTTCCAGTTTCGGGGTGGGAATCCACCCGTATCTCCATTCCTTGTTTAGACACTCTATCCAGCCGAGGGACTCGCCTAGGTACTGGACAGTCTCCCCCGGCTTGGCGTTGTGCTCGACGCTGTTGTATGGCTGATTGAAAACGGCGGTCTTGCCGTCGATATCAATGTGGGTACTGGGCACCCAAGCCTCAAGCCCGGTGGAGTTTTTACACCAGAACCATCCGGGCATCTCGTGGTCTTCCTTGCCCATCGAGACGGCCTCCCCTTTCTCGGCGATGAAGGCGTAATCGAAAGATGCCTTGTGCTCCTCTATCACCCTGTATAATATACGCATGGGACTAGGTTCACGTTTCCTGATATAACCCTGAGGGGGGAACGTGGGGAGGCGCATGGTGAAAATGGGTGGAAAACTGTTTCAACCCACAGGTCTCCTCATACACATGAATAGGCTTGAGGGAAAGGTGGCCCTGATCACGGGCGGCTCGTCCGGGATAGGCGAGGCAACCGTCAGGTTGTTTTCCTCGGAAGGATGCAAGGTCGTTATCGGAGATATCCAGGATGAACGGGGCATGGCTCTCGCGGAAGAGGTGGGCGCCCACTACGTGCACATGGACGTGAGCAGCGAGGAGGACGTGAAAAAGGGAATCGAGTTCACAGTGGGAAAGCATGGAAGGCTGGACTGCGTGTTCAACAACGCGGGCATCGCGGGCGCGGTTGGCGACCTGGACTCGGTTACGGTGGAGGCGTTCGACAGGACCCTGGCGGTGAACCTGAGGGGCGTATTCCTAGGGACTAAGTACGCGGCGCGGCAGATGAGGAAGCAGGGCGGCGGCAGCGTCATTAACACGGCTAGCGTCGCGGCAATCAGGACGGGGTACGGGAACCACATCTACAGCGCCTCCAAGGCTGGGGTCATACAGTTCACGAAATCTGTGTCCATGGAGCTGGGGGAGGACAACATCAGGGTCAACTGCGTCCTCCCCGGGTTCATACCCACGCCCATGATCGCCATGGCGAGGGGTGTGCCCGTTGACGAGGCCGAGTCCAAGCTGGGGGTGATAAAAGACGCGTTCACCGGTGTGCAGCCCATCAAACGGGCGGGCTCGGTGGAGGATATTGCGAAGGCGGCCTTATGGCTGGCGAGTGATGACAGCAGCTTTGTTAACGGCCAGACCATCGTCGTGGACGGAGGCGTGACGGGGGGCAGGATGTGGAGCGATTACACAAAGGGTTTAGAGGAACTCTCTGAGAAGCTAGGGGGCCGCTAGTCGAGCCCTGAGGCTCTTTAGCTCCATCTCGGCGTTCTCCATGAGCTCCTTGAGGCGTCGCTTCCTCCACTGGATGCGGGCGTTGATGAAGTTGACCGGGTTCCTGTAGTCGCTTGACTGGGGCACGATCTGGTCCTCCACTTCCTTCTGGAACAGGTTGCCGTAGTCAGCCAGGGGCTCGTCTTTCTCCACTGCCCTGAGTATCTCCTTCTGGCACTCTTCGCATTTCTCCACGTGCTCCAGCAGGTTGAGCTCTGTGTGGTTCTCCACGATGAACTTGAGGTACCTTCCCTCCAGCCTCAGCAGCTCGATGGTGTCGCATTTGCCCATACCAGTAAGCGGCACTGGGGTTTCTTTTAAGGGGTTCCCAGATTCACGAGCCCTTGGAATTAATCATTAATATGGGCTCTACAGGTTACCGTCTGCCCTGACGGTTTCCAGCATCTTGATTATGGAGTAACTGGTCCTGGTCAGGCCCATGCTGCGCTTGAAGGAGTCGCTGCCCACGCAGTACATGTTATCGATGGGGGTCTTGACGTCACCGAAGCCGGCGTTCATGTTCCATGTGGCCTTCTCGGGCACCAGCTCCTGGTAGTGGATCATGTCCATGTGCTTCTCAAGGGCCGGTATGTTGCTGAATATGGTGTTCCTAGCCTTCCTCTTCATCTCCTCCGAGCCCGTTCCTTCGGGGACCACGAAGGCGAACCCCACAAGGTGCTTATCTTTCGGCGCCAGGTGCGGGTCATAGTTGGACGTTGGAATTAGCCACGTGTGGTATGTGTCGGTGGAGGTGGAGACCCACATCTCGCTTGCATCTTCCTTGAAGACTTGCTCGTCCAGTCCCAGCCATATGCTGAGACTGTTGACCTTCTCTATCTTGCTCAGGTTCTCCACGTATCGTTGAGATAACGGGGTGCTCACAAGTTTCGGTATATCGGTGGCGAACCCAGAGTAGATTACCACGTCTGCCTGATACTGGCCCTTGTCGGTGGTGACGCCCGTTATCTTCTCGGAGTAACCCCTGTTCACGGTCTCCGTGTTTATGGCGAGCAGCTCCTCGCCGAGGTTGATCTTGACTGATGGAGGCATGGAGTACATCAAAGAGTCAACTATCTTCTGTATGCCCCCCTTCGGGTAGTACTGGTCAGTGGGCGTCCCCCCGATGAGCAGGTTGTACATCTTGCCCACGTAGGGGATGCTGAAACCGTTCTCTTCCTTGTGCTTCTCTGTCTTGTACTCCTTCCTGTCGATGAAACGTGAGACAGGGGCGTTCTCGGGCCCTGTGCCCAGCATGAAGTAGCTGAGGTAGTCGAGGAAGGCAACCGCTGTGGGTGAGATGCTCCCGGGCATGATGTCCTTGATGGACACCCTTGTCATGTCCCTTCCCGAGTTCATCATGTAGGCGATGTCGATGAGGGACTTCATGAGGAGGGACCTGTCCTCCACGGGTAGGAGGTCGAACATCATCCAGTCCTTGAGGCTCCACGGGAAGTCCTTGATCTGGCCGTTGATCCTCAGGTAGTACTTGCCGAAGGGCACAAAGTTTGGTATGACCTCGAAGTACTTGTTCATGAGCACCTTGAGCGGCCCCGAGTCAAGCCTTGTGATGATATGTGGGCCCGTGTCCACGGTGTATCCCTGCACCTTGTATGATCTGCAGACGCCGCCGACGTAGCCCTCCTTCTCAAGGACGAGGACGCTTTTCCCCTCCTTGCTGAGTGACAGCGCCGATAATAGCCCGCTGACACCCGCGCCCACGACTACGACATCATACTTGGTGTTCAATGTATATCTCTAGCGAAATAGATGCGGACTGGGAAATAAAGTGTATGGATTTAGAAATCCAGTTTAGGGGCACTAAACCATCTTATGAACCGTTTGATACTTATAATTAACAGATTATATTGTACCCAGAATGGTAGTAGATTACTCGTCCATCGGCCTCGTCAACACCGAGGAGATGTTCAGGAAGGCACTGAAGGGCAGCTACGCAATACCCGGTTACAACTTTAACAACATGGAGCAGCTGCAGGCCATCATCGTGGCGTGCGTGGAGACGGAGGCCCCGGTGATCCTCCAGGTGTCAAAGGGCGCCAGGAATTACGCTAACCAGACCATGTTAACGTACATGGCGGAGGGGGCGGTTCAGATGGCAAAGGAGATGGGAGGCGATATACCCATCGCGCTTCACCTTGACCACGGGGACAGCTTCGAGATATGCGAGTCGTGCATCAACACGGGTTTCAGCTCGGTTATGATCGACGGAAGCCACCTGTCATTCCAGGACAACATCAAGCTTACAAAGAAGGTAGTTGATTGCGCCCACAAGAGGGGCATATCAGTCGAGGGGGAGCTAGGGGTACTGGCTGGCATCGAGGACGATGTAAGCGCCGAGGACTCCAGCTACACGAAGCCCGAGGAGGTCGAGGAGTTCGTAGCCGCCACTGGCGTCGACAGCCTAGCCATATCGATAGGCACGTCCCATGGAGCATACAAGTTCCCGCCGGGCGTCGACCCCAAGCTCAGGTTCGACATCCTATATGAGGTCGAGAGGAGGCTGCCCACGTTCCCCATCGTGCTCCACGGGGCGTCATCCGTTATCCCCGAGTACGTTGATATCATAAACAGGTACGGGGGCGACATGTCTGGTGCCAGGGGCGTCCCGGAGGACCAGCTGCGGAAAGCCGCTGACTCATCGGTATGCAAGATCAACATCGACAGCGATGGGAGGCTTGCCGTGACCGCGTTAATACGAAAAGTCTTAGCTGAGAAGCCTGAGGTCTTCGACCCTAGAAAGTATTTGGGTCCAGCACGAGATGAGCTCATCAAGATGATAAAGCACAAGAACATCAACGTCCTCGGTAACGCTGGTAAGGCCTAGGCTATCCTTTTTGGTCTTACTGAGCCGTTTTTTTTCGTTTTAAAGCCGTGCCATACCGCTTTTCGTCACCTATCTTTTTGAAAACAGGCGGTTTTACGGCTTCTTTTATTGAAACAGGGCTGGGTTCCAGTTTTAGAGGGTATCCCCCTCCCCCTATCTAGATATGGGTATTGAATCACAAAAAACTGTGGGAGATTTGATTTTACAGGTTCTAAAAAATGGGAGGATGTTGCCTACCAGGCCCCGCCCCGACCGATCCATTCCTTAGTCTCGGGGTGGATTTCCTTGTAGTTATCCTTGATGTACTTCCTCATCTCGTCTGCGAGGGCCACGGTCCTGTCGTATCCCTGCTCCTTGATGAAGTCCTCTATCTCCTGCTTGGTCTTCCTCCTGGGGTTCCAGTTCTCCTCGTTGGCCACCCTGAACAGTATCCGGGTGTGGTTGGCCGAGGCTAGGTGCAGGTTCTTGATATCCACCTTGTCTAGGGTGTCGTACCTGGTGTGGCCGTATCCCCTCCCGGTCCTAGTAGCGGTGGGGTCCGAGTTGGAGGCGCATGGGACGCTCTTGAGGAAGAAGGGCCAGTGGTCGCTGTACGGGCTGACGCCCTGCTTGGTGGGGATCTCCGCCACCATCTCCTTCTCCCACTTTTTGATGAGCTCCTCGATGGCCGGGAAATCGTGGATGTTGAGCCCCTTCTTACCCGCGCCGCCTGCCGAGTCCAGGTTCAGCATGAACCTGCACTTGTCAAGCTCCGCCTCGTGGGCCTTAGCGTAGTAGTAGCTCCCGTAGAGTCCGATCTCCTCCGCGCCGAAGGTCATGCAGCGGACCCGCCTCTTGAGCTTGTCCTTGACTTTTACCAAGTTCCTGGCGATCTCCATTACAACAGCCGCTCCGGATGCGGGGTCAACCGCGCCCTGGCTGATATCATGTCCGTCCAGGTGGCTTCCAACGCATATGTATTCGTCATCGACCGGGTTGTCTGGGACAACATCGGCGATAATGTTCCATGTCGCGGTGTCAACGTTCTTGTCGGTTGTCTTGATCCTTGCCACCACCTTTCCCTCTCTCTCGATGAGGCGCTCAATGAATGAGCCGTCCTCGTATGATATGCCGATGGCGGGGATGACGGGGTTGATGCCGCCCGTGGGTGGGCCGTATGCCGGGTAGTGGTTCATGAAAACCCAGCCAGCCGCGCCAGCCTTGACGCTGCGCATGTACTTCTCACTCCTGTGGAAGAACCGCTTCATTCCCGCGGGCGTCGCCGATGTGACCATCACGATCTTGCCCTTGAGCTTCTCCTCGTCGTAGTCGGGGATGGCTCCCGGTCCGATGAACACGAGCTCTGCCTCTACCTCCGCGCCTATGCTGTGGGGCAGGCTGATTACGTCGAAGCTCCTCTTGATGGGGCTCACTATCTCAAGGGTGGCGGGTCCCCGGTTCCACCCCGCTATGGTGAACTCCTCGGCGTGGACGTTCTCGCAGCCGTACTCTTTGAGCTTCCCCACTATGTAATCAACGGCGTCCTTGTCTCCCGGTAGCCCGGGGAACCTGCTTCCGTGGACGTCACACAGAATCTTCAAGTTGTCCATGGTCTCGGAGCTGGTGTAGACCTCCGCCACGATCTTCTTGTCAACTTTTAGGTATGGATTAGTCAAAATTATCTCCGCCATTAGAGCCACCTGTTGCGGATATAAAACCTTCAATCTGGGTTGATTTGATGAAAAAAGGACGCTAATCGCCGGTGCTTTTCAGGGCCGATGGCTCGAACATGAGCACGACACTCGGTTCATCTGATCCCGGCCTGTGCTCAACTCCCTTGGGGATGACGCATAGCTGCCCCTCGGCGAGCTCGATGGCGTCCTGACCCTTAACCTGAATCCTGATCGCGCCCCGGTGAACAAGGAACAACTCGTCCTCGTCGTCATGTTTATGCCAGTGGTAATCGCCGTGGAAGATAGCCGCGCGTATGACCTGGTCGTTGATGTACGCTATATCAATGGGCGACCAGGGCTTCTCAATATCTGCTATCCTACTCTCAAGGTCGATGACAGGGATCATGGTCAAGATTCGGTGCTTGGGTTTAAACAGGTTTCCTTCATTAAACTTATATGAGCCATCAACAGTTACCTCGCCTTGCATGTCGTGCGGTGAACTGAATTGGGCTACATCGATAAACTACGTGACAGTCTATCGTTTCGGGGCAACGTTCCGGGTCTATTCATAAGCGGCATCATCGAGTGCTCCGCCTGGCACATGTACGAGCTTGTCTGGCAGCCCTATATGATCAGCCTGGGCGGCTCTGTTCCATTAATCGGGTTGATTATGAGCCTGTGGACCGCGTTCAACTCAGTGCTGCAGCTCGTCACAGGTGAGCTCTCTGATAGCGTTGGCAGGAAAACAGTGCTGAGCTATTACTACATATTCTCTATCCTCGGATTGGTGATAGCAGCGGTAGCGAAAAACTGGGTCTACTTCATAGCAGTCAACATAATATTCGGCATCGCCGACGCCCTTGATGGCCCATCCTTCAGCCCAATGTTCGCAGAGTCCGTGCCAAAGGAGAAGATGGCGGTGGCCATGAGCATGATCACCCTCATCTGGAGCATCCCCGGTTTCTACGGCAAGGCACTGGGCGGCTACATCGCGGACCTTTACGGGTCCCAGCTGGTCATCATCATCGTCCTGGTGGCCGAGATAGTGGCTGCCATCTGGTTCTACTTCACAACGAAGGAGACCCTGGCCGAGATTAAGCCCTTCAAGTTGAAGGCCGTGCTCAGGAACATCCAGGGAATATCGAGACCCGAGAGCAGGCTGGTACCATTCTACATAGTAGCCATACTGGACAGGTTCGGTTGGATGATAAACGGGGGCATCCTCGTCACCATGTTCACACAGGAGTACGGGTTCAGCCTCACAGAGATAGGGGTCCTGCTGACCATCGAGATGGTGGCGATAACCCTGATCAGCATACCCGCCGGAAAGGCGCTGGACAAGTACAGCAACAGGAAAGGCATCATCGTGGCCCTCGTATTGACGGTTATAACGTTCAGCGGCTACGCGTTAACCTCCAGTTATCGAGCCCTGATGCTGCTCCAGGTGGTAAAGGGAGCCACCATCGGTCTCTGGGACACGTCTATAATGCTTTACCAGAACAAGATAGTCTCCGAGGGGGAGAGGGGTAAGACCTTTGGGAATATCAACAGCATAAAGGGCATGGTCTCCATACCAGCCCCGTTCATAGGAGCTCTACTATTCGGGTACATCGGGTTCAAGGGAGTGTTCGCCACAAGCGCATTCATCCTTGCACTAGCCCTGCTTGCCTCGACGAGGCTGACCGAGCCAAAACTCTAGTAGATAGCCCTCTTTCTACCAATTACCTTCAGGACACGGAACCTGTACTTCTCCGCCCCTCCGATGGAGTCAAAGAGGTCCCTGTACTCCTGGCCCAGATCAGCGGCCCTGGGAACCGGCCTCGGAGGGTCATTCATCCCCATCTCGTTCTTGAGTAGATCAAAAATCGCGGGGTTCCCCATCGCCGGGCGCCCCATCATAACACCTGAGACCCCCATCTCCATCAATGACTGCACCTTCTCAGGGGAATCGATGCCCCCGTTGGCGATGACGGGAATCCCCCTCGCCGCCTCGACGCACTCGGGGTACACCGAGTCGTCCTCAGGTTCACCTGAGCTCTGCCCGGCGTGCTTTGCGTGGACCACGAAGAAATCCGGGTCCACCCCTCCCAGGTTGTTGAGGTAGAGCTTGTTGTCCTTCTCGTACTGGTTCAGCCCCAGCCTTATCTTTACGGACACCGGGTGACCGTGGTCCCTGATCAACGCCATCAGCTTCCCTGTCTTTGTGGCCCTCTTCACCATGGCGGCCCCCTTTCCCTGTCTGATGACGTCCTTGCTGGGGCAGCTCAGGTTCAGGTTGAACCCCATGAACCCGTTGAAGGTCTTGAAACCTGAGAGGAAACGGTCAAGCTTGCCCTCGTTGCTTGACAATATCTGAATCTGGACAGGCGTCGAGTCCTTGGGCTCAATCTTCTGGAGGGAACCCCTGTTCCTGTTTAGGAAGCTGTTGACGTGGGCCATCTCGGTGAACGTCAGATCAGCCCCATGATTGTAGCACAGGGTGCGGAAGACGCTGTCAGAGTAACGCTCCAGTGAGGCTAACATGAACCTGAACAAGGCGTGAGATAGAACGATTAGGTGAATAAAAGGATGGGTTAGAGGACCTCGTCCCAGCTACCCGAGATGCGCTCAAGGTAGGCAAGGGTCTCGGGTCGGAGGGTGCCCCGCCTTTCCTCAAGGTACTCCTTGAGTTTGATACCGAGCCTGACGGTCTCCTCAAGGCCCTGGGTCGCGACCAGCTCATCGATCTCGTCCCGGCTCCTGTGCTCAACAGGCCAGTCCTTCATGTTGGCGATCTTCAACGCGAGAACGGCCGCGTTCCCGGCGCACTCCCTCATTGCCCTCAGGTCAACCTTGTCCACCGTGTCGTACTTGGTGTGACCGAACCCTCTGCCAGCGCGCTTCGCTGCCTCATCTGGGTCACCCATGGTAGCCGTGGGGACTCCCTGGAGCACGAAAGGCCAGTGATCGCTGTAGGGGCCCACCGCCTGCCACATGGGCAGATCGGTGCCGATCTCCTTGATGACCTCCCCGAACAGGGGCTCAAGCCCAGGCCAGCCGTGGAGGCAGAACCCCTGCCTCCCAGCCCTTCCCGCTGCGTCGAAGTTGAGCATGAACCGAATGTTCTTCATGAAATCAGGGTGGTCATCACAATAGGCACGGCTACCGAAGAGCCCGATCTCCTCGGCGCCGAAGCAGATGAACCTCATGTTGTGTTTCAGGTGCTTCTTCTCCTTCACCAAGACCCTGCCCAGCTCCATGACGATGGCCGCCCCCGTTGCGTCATCAAGCGCCCCGACGGCTATATCATGTCCCTCGTAGTGGGCGCCGTAGACGATCCACTCGTCCGAGCCCGAGGTACCCTTGATGTCCCCAACCACGTTCCACGTATCAACGACCAGGTTCGTGCATCTTGTCTCCAGCCTCAGCTTGACCTTGCCTTTCCTCTCAAGCATCCGTGCAAGGTACATCCCATCCTCGTAGCTCACCCCGATGCCTGGGATGATGGGGCTTATGCCCCCCGTTGGCGGGCCGTAGGCCGGGTAATGGTTCATGAATATCCATCCAGCCGCACCCGCTAGGATGCTCCTCTGGCACTTCTCGCTCCTGTGGAGGAACCGCTTCATGCCCTTGGGGTTCCCGCTGTTCACCATCACTATCTTGCCCTCGATCTCGTCCTTGAGCTCCTCGTAGATGTGGACAGGGCCCGCCCCAAGGTAGATGAGCTCCCCCTCAACGACCCCCTCGCTGCTCATGGGAAGCGCGATGCAGTCGATCTCCTTCTCCTTCGGCGACGTCACCTCAAGCTTGCTCGAGTCCCTGATCCAGCTGGGGATAGTGAACTTCTCGAGGTGGACATCATGGAGGCCGTAGCCCCTCATCTTCTCGGCCATGTACTCGCAGCTCGCCAGGTCCATGCCTGAGCCCGGCCACCTCGCGTCGTACTCGTCGCACAGCTCCGTCACAACGTCAAGGGGCTCGGTGCTCCCGTAGATATCTCCAAGGACCCTCCTAGCGGGCCCATCTCTAGTTACCATGGTTTAGTATAATGTGATAAAGAGATAGAGTTAACGGTTAACCCCCACATAACACTCCCCCCCTTTCTCTGGGTTACCCTGCTATCTGTATAAATCCACTCAGGGATTCTTGAAAGAGGAGCCTGTCAAGGAGCGTGACTTTTTTACAGTTGCTCGGCGATGTTGTCTTTTATTTTTTTACCAAGAACCTTGCGCCTTTCAACGATTGCCCCATTGTCGACCCTCAGAACGCCCTCTATTTTTTCGAATATTTTTTATTAGTTTAAACAGTTCAGCCTCGCTGGTGGTGCACACGGTAACTACAAGGTCATAGTTGCCCATCGTTACAAACACGTTGCACACGTCTTTCATGTCTGTGAGTCAATCCGTTATATCCGAGCTGTCAAGGTCTCCGGTGGTCGTAATCAAGAAAACCGCGCGCGGCCTCATCCTACTAAGAAAAGGAAGAAATGCCTCTTTTTCTCACCAAATAAAAATAATCCCAAATTAACCGCCCACTGTTATCAAGTTAACCAGTGAAGTAGTTCAACGCAAACAACGCCAGGCTTGGCACCAGGGCTATGATCAGGGCTCTGCCTCTGCCCACCTTGTAGTTCTCCTCAAGGCTCAGCACCACCAGCGCGATCCCAGCCAGGCTCCAGACGTTAAACAGGTTAGCCCCGATGAACGCCTTGACGACCTTACTGGACATATCCCTATAGGAGACAAAGTAGCCGATGAGGCTGGCCGAGTCCATAATGCTGGCGTCAACTACCCTCAGCACCTGGTTCAGCAGAGCCGGGACCGTCGTGAACCCGTATAGCGCAAAGTACCGCTTCATGGAGCCGTCACCACCCGAGAACTTACCCAGCAAATGAAGGATAAGCCCTGAAAACGTCCAGCCAACAAGCATGGTAACCCCCGCGGCTATCCCCGAGATAGTACCTAGGCTACCCGCCATGGGTCCCGCGTCAACCCCCTGAAGCTGCGGCGTAATCACCTCCAGCGGAATCTTACCCATGTACGTCATGGTGCTATAGGCGGCCAACGCCACCATGAGCACCGCAATGACCACACCCTTTGTAAGATCGCCCTCGTCGACCGTGCTGAAAATCTCCCTGGGCCTGTACAACACGCCCAGCAACTGTCCTATGAAACCAGGTTTCTCACTCATGCCTCAACGCCTCCACGGGGCTCATGTTCGATGCCCTGTACGCCGGGTACAGGCCGGATGCCACGCTAGTGACTATGGCGAACACCACCACCTCGGCCCCAAGCAGCAGTGATGAATCGACTGGCAGGTTGATGAACCTACCTATCAGGCCGGCCAGGAAGTAGCCGAACGCGGCGCCAAGCGCCCCCCCGATGGCTCCCGTGAGCAAGGCCTCGGAGAGGAACATGAGCATGATGTCAAGGCTCTGGGCCCCCACCGCCTTCATTGTCCCTATCTCCTTGGTCCTCTCCATGACGCTCACAGTCATGGTGTTGATGATTCCTATGCCCGCAACAAGCAGGCTGATACCCGCTATCCCCCCCAGCACGGACTGAATGGTGCCCAGCACCGCGCTGACCGACTCCTGTGCGGATGCCGCGGTAACCACAGACGCCCTGTCCCCCATCTTCTCCTCGATTCGCTCGGCCGCCGGGTCAACCACCTCCAGGCTGTCGGCCTGTGCGAGAATGAAATCAAAATCGCCGCCCGTGTCATAGAGCGTATGCGCAGTTTGCAGGGGGATAGAGAGGGAGTCATCCAAGTTGGCACCTATATTGCCCCCCGTCTCCTCAAGGATACCGATCACCCTCAGGGTCAGCGTTTTCTCCTCCCCATCCACCCTGGCAGTAATCTTTATCCTATCCCCCAGCTCCACGATGGGCTTATCAAGGTCCTTGGGGTGGGCCACGTTAGACCCCACGACGACTACGGCTGAATCAGACAGCTTGAAATTCCTCCCAGAGGCCAGCTGCGTGTTGGCGTTCAACTCCTTGTACTTGGGAGTAACCCCGTAGATATCCGTCCTGAAGAAACGGCCCTCGATGGTATACTCCGCGAAAACATTCGATATAATGGGCGTTGCGTCCTTCACGTCCTGGAGTTTCGCTATAATCTCCACGTCCCTCCAGTTGAACTTGACACCACCCTGCATTGGAGGACCTCCACCCATCTCCCCCGGGATAACCATGAGGTTCGTGGGACCGAACATGTCAAGCTGGCCCGCCACGTTCGACTGCAGACCCTGGGTCATGCTGATGAGGCCCGTGATGGCGGCGCACCCTATGAGGATGCCCACCAGGTTAAGCGCGAAGCGGAACTTTCTCTCGCTCAGCCCGTTTATGGATAACAGGAAGATGTCCAAGGGGTTCAATGCCGCGCCCCTATGGACCAAGCCCCAGAAGTCGCCTGATCCAGGCCCAGATACCGCCCTCCTGTGGCTCCGGGAGGTCATCGACGACGCCACCGATCTCCACGTCGAAGCTCATCTGCTCCTCGTGCTCCTTGTTAAGGTGATCCCTGTACTGGACGCTGAGCTTAAGCTCGTGGTTGCCCTCAGGCGCATCAGCGCTCACCTTGTATTTGATGTCGAAGGGGATGGGGCTATCCGGGTCAACCGCGCCTATATACTCGTCGCTACCCGAGACTCTCTCGATGACTCCGTCCTCGACGACGACTATGGCGACGAACTGGACGCTCTCGGTGCCTATTAACAGGAGGTCCGCTTCAAGCTCCGATGTTTCGCCTACGGGCACCTTCTCTGTGGGCACATCAAGCAACTCGAAATCGATGAGACCGTCCACCAGGATGGTGAAAGTCTCTGATAATGTTCCTGTTTCTCCTCTGCTATTTGTATAGGTAATGGTTGATGTCACAGGATATTGACCTGCTGAAATATCACCTGACGCCAGTAGTTGATAACTCACCGTCACCGTGTCATCGATCGAAAGGTCGCCAAGACTGATGGTGGTAGGGCTGATTGGTGATATTGAACTCAAGCTGCCAAAGGCGACGTTGCTTAGTAGATTATATGATTCTGCCCCGCTGCACTTGACCGTTAAACGCATTGTGAAGATATCACCGGGTCTAATACTCTCCTGGAGTACCTCCATTGAGTCAATAGTTAGGATGGTGTTCCTCAAGGCCGTAGCTGAGTCTAGGTTAAGTGGCAAGGTAAAGGTCTGGTGATACCTGTTGCCCTCAACATCACGGTAAGAAGCCGTGGCTGTTATAGTGTACGTGCCTAGAGCTATACCTTCTGTGATAGAAACTACTGGTGAGAGAGTCACTGACTCACCTGGAGCCAAGGTTTCCAGCATTGTGTTGATATTGTCAATTATTGTGATACTGCTGGTTGAGGAGCTAACGGTGAACTCCAAATCTACAGCATCCTGATCCCAATTGTTTGTGAACCCGAACTCGACGCCGTTCTCCGAACCAGACTTAACTTTAATACTTTCCTGTGAGGGTGTGAATTTTAGTTTGGGTACATAGCTCTCGTCTACGATTACATTTATCGGGATAGTTATTGATGAGTCCATTATTTCGGTAGGGCTTTTATAAATGACTGTTAAGCTCAGTGAGTATACCCCTAGACCCATATATTCAGATACAAAAAGTGTTGGTTCATAGGATTTTGTCTTTCCGTCATCGATTGAGTTCACTACGTTGTGTGCTTCGGATAATACACTAATACCAGGTACAGCCGAGGTAAGGAAGGACTCAATATTGATTAGATTGAAATCACCTGTGTTTTTCAGGTTGATAGTAATAGAGTTCTCTTGACCAGCTACCAAATAAATATTTTCGGTGCTAACTAAGAGAATAGAAGAATCTGCCGCGTTTACGGTTGTTATCTGTGTCGCCATCAATGTGGCGATGAGCAGGATTACTGAAAACTTGTTCATTTTATTCATCTAGATCATTTCCTTGATACTTTTCTCCCCCTCGATCACTCCGTCCTTGAAACTGACGAGACGGTTCGTGTTTTGCGCCACCTGAGAGTCGTGGGTGATGAAGATGAAGGTTTTGCCTTCTTCTTTGTTGAGCTGTTTTAGGAGGAGCATTATTTCAGCCCCTGTCTTGCTGTCTAGGTTGCCAGTTAACTCGTCTGCGAGTATAAGATTGGGCTCGTTGGCCAGTGCCCTGGCTATGGCGACGCGCTGCTGCTCGCCTCCGCTGAGCTGGCTCGGTTTGTGGTGGGATCTATCCCCGAGCCCCACGAGGTTCAGCAGGTCCATGGCTCTCTTATTCCTCTGGGTCCTTGATACGCCCTTGATGGCCATGGGGAGCTCTACGTTGCTCTGGGCGTCCATCCTGGGGATGAGGTTGAAGAACTGGAAGATGAAACCGATCTCCGTGTTCCTCACATCGGCTATCTGGTTGTCGTTGAGTTGGGACAGATCGGTCCCGTTTAAGTACACCTTGCCCGAGGTTGGCCGGTCTAGCGCTCCAATCATGTTCAGTAGGGTGCTCTTGCCCGAGCCGCTGGGGCCCATTATGGCCATGAACTCTCCTGGCTCAACTTTGAGGTCTATTCCCTTGAGTACCTCAAGCGGCCTGCCTCCTGACATGTATGTCTTCGTTACACCTATGGTCTCGATCACGTAATCCATCCTAATACTCCTCCAGGATGGCGTTTATGGCCACAAGCCTCTGCTCGGTCATTTCCTTAATCTGTCTTAGGAATGGTTCTCGAATATCCGTAGCTATACTCTCCGTGAACGCCTTCAACACATCATGGGAAAGGATTTGTTCCTTCTGCGCCAGCCTGTTCATAAGCTCGATGGCGCCCTGTTTCCTCTCTGTTGAGAGCCAGTTGAAGATCACCGTGATGTACTTTACCGAAAAATCAACGGATTCCATTACATGAGACTGCAATAACTCGAAAAGGGCCTTACCCTCTTCGGTGATGTGATAGAAATCAGTTCCGTCCAAGTCCTGGGTATCCACGAAGCCCTTCTTCCGAAGGCTCTTCAGTGCAGGGTACACGGTGCCCGTCTTTGGGGTCCATGTGCCCATGAACTCGTCCTTCAGCTGCTTGAGCATCTCGTAGCCGTACTTGGGACCCTGCTCCAGTTGCGTCAACAATAGTACCTGAAGCGGGCTGACGGGCATCTTGAGTGGGCTCTTGCTGTTGATACTCAGTGACATAGTTGACATCTACCTAGTAGGTGGGATGTGAGATAATACCCCGAGTTTTAAATGTTTTTCAGATTCTGATCTTAATTAGGAAAGAATTAAACACTGAAATGTGCCCCCAGAATATGATCAGATGAGCGTCCTAATATTCACCGACAACCCGGCGACGGGTGAGACGGGGCTGGTGCGGAGTGAGCTTAAGAACAGGGGAATCCCTGTGGACTATAAGGCTCCCTGGGATATCACTTTGCCCGATTTCAACCCGGACTACCAGCTCAGCTACGTGCCTAGCAACATGCTGCATAGGGGAAGCACGTTCGAGCTGGTCCACAGGATGCTAATTCTCAGGCAGCTTGAGGAGGTCGGGTTGGTAGTGAACCCGGTTGACTCCATGCTCAACTACAGTAAAGAGCATCTTTCCCTCCAGCTCAAGAAACTGGGTCTTCCCCACCCTACGACTATGATAACCGAGAACGTGGAGCGTGCCATGGAGTTCGCGGACAAGATCCTGAAAGAGGGAAAAGAGGTCGTGTTGAAACCTATCTGCCTCAGCAGGGGCACTGGTGTGACCAAGCTCAGTATGATCAGGAGCAGGGAGGACCTACTCCAGTACATGGTGTGGTACACTCGCAACTTCAGTCAGGGGGTTTTCTACCTGCAGGAGTTCGTTCCCAACCAGGGTTATGATGTCAGGTGCTTCGTTATCAACGGCGAGGTGGTTGGCAGGGAGATGAGGAGCAACCCCGATGATTTCAGGTACAATGTCGCTACAGGCGGAAGTGCGGAACCTTTTAACGACGACGTGTATGACGAGCTCTCTATCAAAGTGGCTGAATCGGTAGGACTGAAGATTACCGGTCTTGATATCCTTCCAAGGGAGGACGGTGAGCCAATAGTGATTGAGGCGAACTGTTATCCAGGATACACGGCGCTGATGGAAACTACAGGTATTCGGATATACGAACTAATTGTAGACTATTTTTCTCGAATACTTCACGTATAAATATTATTTGATCTAGGAAAACCCAAAAAAAGAATCAATAACTCATTATCTGGCGCGCGCGTCAGATGATTCCACCCGCTCCATAATCCAAGACGAGTTTCCATATCTGAGGTAAGCGTTCCAATTTCCTTCCCCTGTTTCCAGAGTATTTCTCCTTTTATCTGCAGTTTCATCCATTGTTCATTGATGGATGTGCTGTCGTCTATCGTAATGGCATTTGACTCTGTTGAATTTCGTGGACTCTATGTATGTGATTTCGAGGGGGACATAATCACGAGCACAGCGTCTAGCGTTTGGAGGATTGGTGGAAACCTGGAGAAATCGAGGAAAATCCACGGCCCTCAGTTATCAATTGGAATAATGGACTTTTTCTGGAAATATTTGGAATTTCTGAAACTTGACGCACGCTCCTCACTGAATTTGCATACTGTAAAAAAGAAACAAAGTTACGCATGTATTTGTTATCTCTGTTCCTTTACGCTTAAACCACTGTGCACGTGTGTCATAGATAATTTTAAACACTCCCCTGTAACGAAATAATCTGAATCATCATGGTGTTTTGCAGCAATTGCGGAGCAGATATCGAGGAACACCAAAAGTTCTGCCCAGAGTGTGGGAAAAAAGTCGAGAAGGCAGAACAACCATCGACCTCACCCCCATCCCCACCAGAGGATCCAGAAATCGAGACGACAGATACGGCGATACCACCGCCCCCACCGCCACCGCCAGTGGATAGCCAGAGTAATAGCTCTTCACAGAAGCAGGGAGTGCTTGAAAGGTTGGACATCGATAAGGAGGACATCGATGAAGTCGCTGAGAAGGCTAAAAAGGGCTTAGGCAGGCTCGGCAGACTTGCTAAAAAGGGTCTCCAGAGAGGAGCAGAGCTTGCGAACCAGGGAATCGAGGTGGCCAAGGACACCATCGAGGAGAGGAGAGCCGGGTCAGAGGAGAGTACAATACATGCACCGGCTGAGGGCAGCAAGTTCTGTACGAACTGCGGCCAGTCAGTCTCAGGTCCTGGAAAGTTCTGTAACCACTGCGGCCATAAACTGGAGTAGATCTCTACTCTTTTTTCATGTATTTTCTTTGATAATAGTAGTCAGCTTGCAGCACGACGTACTGTATGGCGGCAATTAATATCATTGAAAACTGTTCAACGTAGAACAGCAACAAGTTCATGGCCACCAATGACACGATCAGTGACAGAGATGCAAGCTGGGTGGCCCAGTTCTTTCTTTTAATTAACAGGAGCACAGAGCTGATCGAAAGCAGGGCACCCAAGGTACCGTCCAGCACCACAAGTAGAAGGGCCCACATTTTCATATGGGCGCCCGTCCCGGGGAACCCACTTGCGATGCTCCCGAGGAAAGCGGCCCTCTCCGGGGGGTTAAAAGCCACCATGGCGAACCCAGTGAACCGTATGAAGCTGGGGACTCCCAGCAGGGCAAAGCCTAGAATAAGCATTAGCCTGACACGGGTCTCTGTGAGGTACTCTTTTTCGATGTGGCCCCAGAGGATAATGATCCTGTCAAACAGGTTCGGCTCGCCCTCCACCTGGACCAGGGCATCGCTGTCAACGAAATCATTGAGCTCAATGGCCAGCCTCTTGTAGTTGGGGTTCTCGGTCCTCGATATTATGCTCCCAAGCCTGCGGATGAGCTCGGAGTGCTCATCGGGTTCCAGGTCGTGGTCAAGTACCTCCTGAAGGATCTCCATGACCGTGTACAGTTCACCCCTGATATCGGCCTCGGTCTCGATCCTGATCCTGAAGTAGATGAGGACCGTTATCAGGAAAAACGCGTAGATGATGGGGGCGGCCGCTGGGAAAAAGTAGTCGTTGCTCTGCGTGATGAACTTTCCCACCTCGTCGATGAACAGCCCCACGCCCACACCCGAGAGAATGGCGCCCCAGGTGTATGCCCATCTGTTTGCGTACAGGAGGGGAATGAGACTGGCGGCGTACAGTATGACCCCTCCGTATAGAACGTGGGCGATGTGAAGCGTGGAGTTGCCCAGTTGAGGGTATCCAGTGAGCTCTAGGATTAGTCTAGTCAGGCTCACCGACGCCGCGAAGCTGAGAACCGTTAACTGGAGGTACCGCTCGGCGCCCCTCCGCCTCACGGGTTTCCAGATTCGGCTAACTATCTGGCTCATGGGACATTATTACGCTAGAGATATGATAAAAGTTGCCTAACTCGCTGGATGAAAAGTGAGGATTATTTCCTCTCCACTTCCTCGACATCGATCAGGACGACGATGATGGCGTTCACCATGACGACGGCATGCGACTTTGCGTCCTCCTCGGTGTCCTCTGCGGGCCACATCATCCCTCCCTTGATGATGTTGATCCTTCTCTTTCCCTCGGGCAGCACCCCCAGCACTGCTTCCCCATCAACGGAGTCCGGGTTAGGGGTCGCGATGGTCACGTCCACCATCAATGCGTCCTCCAGCTCCGCGAAGCTGCCTATCTTGAATAGCGCCCCCAGCCCTATCATGCTACTGTGGCTGATGGCATCCTTGACGGCCCTCTGGGCGGCCTTGGTCTCGTCCTTTCCATGCAAGTCTACGCCTGTTCCGTTCTCAAGCAGGTATTTTCTGTAATCTGGCATAATGTTCCACCTCATGGTGGGTATTCCATCTTAAAGCCTTAACCTGAGATACATCGACGATTGCATGAAGAGCAATCCTATTCACGGGATACAGTTAAAAGACAGTGAAGGATAGTCAGTGAAACGCGGGACCTGATGAGCATGGATCAACTGGATTATAGGATTAGAGACAGGATCAAGGAGTTCCTGGACGAGGACATTGGATACGGGGACATCACATCGAGCACCCTGATCCCAGAGGATCAAATGGCTGTGGGAAAGCTATACTTCAAGGAGCCCGGGATCGCCTCAGGGCTGGTAGAGGCAGCCACGGTTTTCGAGGTCCTCGGATGCCAGGTTACCGCCTATTCCAAGGACGGGGAGGAGGTCAAGGAGAAACAGGTCCTGCTCACGGTTACCGGGCCTGCACGGGCTTTACTCATGGGTGAGCGGCTCGCTCTGAATATCGTGGGGAGGATGGCTGGCATAGCCACCCAGACAATGAAGGTCGTCAATGCCGTTAAGAAGAGGAACCTGAAGACGAGGGTGGCCGCAACGAGGAAAACCCTGCCCGGTCTGAGGGACTTTGACAAGCGGGCTGTGGAGCACGGCGGCGGGGACCCTCACAGGTTCGGGCTTGATGACTGTGTACTCATCAAGGACAACCACCTGCAGCTGGTGCCGAGCGTCACCGAGGCGGTCAAACGAGCCAGGGAGGGTATCAGCTTCACGAAGATGGTGGAGATCGAGGTCAGGAGCCTTGAGGAAGCCGAGGAGGCCGCTAGGGCTGGAGCCGATATCATCATGCTTGACAACATCGCCCCACCGGAGATCAAGGAGTGGCTCGGGGAGCTGGATAAGAAAGGCCTCCGCGAGGGCTTCATTTTCGAGGCCTCGGGGGGGATTACCTTCAAGAACGCGGCTGATTACGCGGCAGCAGGCGTGGACATCATTAGCTTGGGCGCTTTAACCCACAGCGTCAGGAGCCTGGACGTTAAATTCGAGATAGAGATGAACAAATGAGTCTGAACAATTTACAGCAGAGGATACTTGAGATCAAGAAACAGAAGAACGCGCTGTTGCTGGTGCACAACTATCAGATACCGGAGATTCAGGAGATAGCCGACGAGCTGGGGGACAGCCTTGAGCTGTGCAGAAAGGCACAGGAGGCCAAGGACGCAGATATGATCGTTTTCTGCGGTGTGGACTTTATGGCCGAGACGGCCAAGGTGCTTAACCCTAACAAGAAGGTGGTCATACCCAGCAGGAAGGCCGTGTGCCCCATGGCAAGCATGCTCAGTATGGATATGCTAATGGAGGCTAAGGCAAAGTACCCTGACGCCCCGGTGGTCCTATACGTAAACACCCTCGCAGAGGCGAAGGCAGAGGCGACGGTGACATGCACATCGGCTAACGCTGATAAGGTTGTTCGACAGCTGGGCACCAAGCAGGTGATCTTCGGCCCAGACAAGAACCTGGGGTACTTCGTCAATAAGAGTCTCCCTGACGTGGAGCTCATCTACGTGCCGGAGGACGGCCACTGCAGGGTCCATAGGTTCATAGGAAACGGTGATGAGGCCATGGCGCTCAAGGAGCAGCACCCGGGCTCGGAGGTGTGGGCGCACCCCGAGTGCGAGCCGGAGTTCCAGGAGAAGGCCGACTTTGTCCTATCAACCGGGGGGATGGTTCGGAGGGCTAACGAGACCGACGCCGCAGTCATCATCGTGGGAACCGAGGAGGGGTTAATTGACAGGCTCAGGAGGGAGCACCCCGAGAAGAAGTTCCTGCCAGCCAAAAAGTACTCGGTGTGCGGCGCCATGAAGAGGATCACACTGGAGAACCTGTACGTGGCCATGGTTGACGAGGAGTTCGAGGTGCACGTCCCTGATGAGATCTCCGAGAAGGCCGCCGTCTCCATCGAGCGCATGCTCGATATGAGCTAGGCGCGATATCTTTTTCATCTATCTTTCCCGCTTTCAGGGAGTAAGGTGGACATTTTGTCTGTAATAGAGTTTGAGGGAAAGAAACCCAGGGTTCACCCGTCTGTTTTCCTGGCGCCGGGCTCATGGGTCATCGGCGACGTTACGCTGGAGGAGGACGTGAACGTCTGGACCAATGCTGTCATCAGGGGCGACGACGACTCCGTGGTGATAGGTGCGAGGACGACCATCCTTGAGGGATGTCTTGTCGAGGCGCCGACGGGTAACCCCGTTGAGATAGGCGAGGACGTGATTGTGAGCCACGGGGGAACCGTTCACGGCGCTAAGATCGAAGACGGGGCCATCATCGGGATTGGCGCTATCGTTCTGGACCGGGCAATAGTAGGAAAAGGGTCGATCATAGGCTCAGGTGCGCTGGTATCACCCAGGGCGGAGATTCCAGCTGGGTATTTGGCCTTGGGTACGCCCGCCAAGCCCGTGAGAGAGTGCAAGGAGAGAGAGATCGAGTACATGAAGAAGGAGCACGAGAGAACCCTCAGCAAGGCCAAGGTCTACAAGAAGATCTACAACGAGCTCTAGTATTGATGGTAACCAACGCTTATGCGGAGTCTAGTCCCTCTTGTTGTGCTTGAAAGTGAACGCAGAGGGGCATATATCGGTCAATATACATTTCTCGCAGTCTGGCTTCTTTGCGTCACAGATCCTCCTCCCATGGGTTATCAGCATGTAGTTGACGGCCCACCACTTCTCCTGGGGGAACAGCTCCATGAGGTCCCGCTCCACCTTGACTGGGTTCTTCTGGTCGCTGAGCCCGAGGAGCCTGCTGAGCCTGTGGACGTGGGTGTCAACTGCGATGCCCACTATCTTCCCGAATGAGCCGGCGAGCACGATGTTAGCCGTCTTCCTGCCCACGCCCTTGAGCTTGACCAATTCATCCATGGTGTCAGGGACATGTCCTCCGTGCTCATCAACCAGGGTCTTTGATAGGGACTGGATTGCCTCGGCTTTGCGCCTGAAGAACCCGGATGACCTGATGTCCTGCTCCAGTTCCTCCCTCGGGACTGTGGCGTAGTCCTGGGCGGTCTTGTATTTCTTGAAAAGTTCCTTGGTCACCTTGTTGATCTGGGCGTCGGTAGCCTGGGCCGACAGAACCGTGGCTACAAGTAACTCAAGGGGGCTGTGGTGTGTTAGCTCCGTCCCCTCGACGCTGGGGTACTGGGCCTCAAGTCTCCTGATTACCTCGTGGGCTCGCTCCCTGTCATCCATGCCCAGTGATACGCGTCGCCGGCTTATTTAGAAACCGTTTGGAGTGGGACCTCTGATGGCTCCTATTTTTTTTTATCCCTCAGGTCTCGTGACGATGTATGCCCTCAGACCCGTCTTTTCTTACCTCTAATCCATAAATGCCTTAAAGTGTTCCAACTTTTCCAATTGATACGCATTGAACACTCATCGTTCGAGTTACCAGCAGACCATAAAGGTACTGAGGGCGATAAGCGAGGGGATGAGCCCCAGCGATATCAAATCGAGGATTCTGTTGAGTAGGTACAGCTACGAGTACATCGTAAACAGGCTCCTTTCGAACGCCATGCTGGAGCACATCGGCGAGGACCTAGTCTTGACAAATAAGGGTTACAATGTCCTCAACTTTGTGAAGGAGAACGCCCGGATTGATGCCGAGAACAGGGCCGTCCACTCAGTCTGGTAACTGATAATAACAATTTGTGACCTCAATAGCTGAGTACGAGACTTGAGTCCGCTTTATTAACTCCTGTAAGTCTTGTAGCCTAAGAAAATGATAAATCCTGATCACCCCGTCGATGAGATCGAGACCCGGTTCTTCAACTATCTTTCTGAGAGAATTGGGGACTTTACAGTTACTGAGCACCTTGAGGCAATGGCAGGCGGGAACGAGGCATACCTTTACCGGTTTAGGATATCAGGAATTGAAAACTATGATAGTAGGCTTGTGTTGCGACTGTTCCCCAGTTACAACCACGAGGAAACCGCGAACTGGCAAGCCATGATTCATAACCTATTGAGGGAGGAAGGACTACCGGTTCCCAAGGTTTACCTGACCACATCAGACACATCCATACTTGGAGGGTCTTTCCTTGTCATGGATTACGTCGAAGGCGAGGCGATCGACCCCGGAGATGACCCCAGCGTCCTCGTATTGACCGCCAAGACTCAGGCTATGCTACACCTGAAAGAGGGCAAAAAGATTAGCGAAAAGATCATCGCCCAAGGCCATAGCGCAGGCAGCCACAACTATGACGGAAGGATCAATTGGCTGGTAAACCACGCAGAGGAGTACCCTAGCATAGGTGCAGCGGTCAAATGGCTCATCGAGAACCGTCCAGATGAACCTGAAACCCCGAGTGTAATACATGGCGACTTCCACCCCATGAACCTCTTGGTCAAAGACGGGGAGGTCAATGCGATCCTTGACTGGAGCGGGTTCATGGTAGGAGACCCTATGTATGGTTTAGGGTGGACCAAGGCCTTGTTCATAGCCACTGGGAAACATGAACTTCCCGAGGATGTATTCAACCAGCTTGTTCAAATGTACATCGATACCTACGAAAGCATACACCCTATCGATTACGCGAAGATGGACTATTACGTTGTTTTCAGGCTCGTAAGGGCTCTCCTGGAGGGTAAGGAAGGTCAGGAGGTCTGGACTCGGCCATATATCGTGAAAAATATTGTTAAGGAAATCAAGGAAATGACTGGCATCCTCGTCCAAATCTAGTTGTTTACTTGATTTTTCATAAAAACATCTAATTTATACCCTTTTCACTCAAATTATAGACTCATTATCGAGCCAGAAACGCTTTTAACCCAAATCCCAGCTTACTCTACTCACCAGCGAAAACTGAGGAGTCAGGATGGATCGATCGAACACTGTGTTCATAGGCAGAAAACCGGTTCTCAACTATGTACTCGCATGCATGACCCTGTTCAAGAGCGGCCACGAGATCGTGGTCGTCAGTGCCAGGGGTAGGAGCATCAACAGGGCAGTTGATACCGTGGAGGTGCTAAGGAGCAGGTTCATGCCCAACATAGAGGTAACGGATATTCAACTCGGGACCGAGCGCCTAGAGAGCGAGGACAGGGGTCCATCGAACGTAAGCACCATTGATATCTACATCAAAGCTTAAAAGCAACCGTAGAGCATTTTGACACCTCCGACGAACCGGAGGACCTACCGACGTGCAGATACAGCTATGTGAATTTTGTTTGAAGAGCGGGATGCTCTGTAACAAGTGCAAGACCAAGGTCGAGTCCGGAGAAGTCAGTACAGAATATATCGAGGTAGCAAAGATACTGCTGGGATGGGAAAACCAGTTCCAGTTCCTACAGAAAGTAAGGCTCGATAACGTGTTGGAGGCAGGGGGATTCCTAGTCCTTGTTGTGGGCAAGGGAGACTCAGCTAAGTTTAACGCAGCCCCAAAGCTCACGAGGGACCTTGGTGACCAGTTCAACAAGAGAGTTCTCGTAATAGAGAGCGGGGTAAAGGACCGCCAGTTCCTGGAAGACCTTTTCGCGACTCAGCACATCGTTACAATTAACATCATCTGGCTGCCGGACGGAAGCACAGAGACCCGAGTAGTACTTCAAGGGCGTGGCAACAGGCGTCTCAGCAAGAAGCGACTACAGGCATTAGTAAACGTCGCGAAGACCGTGAGAAACATGGATCTCCGTGTAGAGTACGCCTACTAACCGCTACATTTTTCTTTTGTTAATTTACCAAAACCGAGTCAACCTGTGTATCCGAGTGTTGATTTTTAGTGATTCCCGGACCGAGATGGTTCAGCCAAGCTTTTTATACCCTTTTCATATTCAGATGCGTAGCCAATTAATGGTGTCAAGGTATGTTTGACAGTAGAAAATACGTTGAAGAAGCAAAAGAACACGTGGACGAGACCATAACCCTAGCCGGGTGGGTGGCGCGCACAAGAGACCTCAAGAAGATACGCTTCATCGTGCTCAGGGACAGGACCGGTGAGATCCAGGTAGTCGTCAAACCCGATAACAAAGAGTTGTTTGAGCTACCTCTGGGCAGGGAAGACGTAATAATGGTCACAGGAAAGGCAGTGACCAGCAACGTTGCGAAGGCGGGTGTGGAGTTCCTACCCGATACACTGGATGTCATCAATAAGAGCATCCAGCCTCTCCCAGTCGATATCCTGGAGAACAAGAAGAGCGACCTTGATACGCGGCTCAATTTCAGGTTCCTGGACTTCAGGAGCCCGACGAGCAACGCCATTTTCAGGGTCCAGAACGCGTTATCCACGGCGTTCAGGGAGTATCTGAGCAGCAACGATTACATGGAGTTCCAGCCACCTTGCATCATCGGTAGCGCATCGGAGGGAGGCGCGGACCTGTTCACACTCCCATACTTCGAGAAGCAGGCGTTCCTAGCCCAGAGCCCCCAACTGTACAAACAGATGTGCGCCATCAGCTTCGAGAAGGTATTCACAATCACTCCCATCTGGAGGGCCGAGAAGTACAACACACCTGTGCACCTCAACGAGATCAGGCAGATGGATATCGAGCAGGCCTTCGCCAACGACGAGACAGTCATGGAGGTCCTGCAGAACACCCTGGTACACATGCTTGAGCAGGCCAAGGAGAAGACCGGCGAGCAGCTGGAGTACCTGGGAAGGGATCTAGATATCCCGGAGAAACCGTTCAGGCGGGTCACCTACACGGAGGGCATCGAGATGCTCCAGAACGAGGGGGAGACCATCATGTGGGGCGACGACTTCACCAAGACACAGGAAAAACTACTGACCAAGCTAGTCGGCGAGGAGGCTTTCTTCCTGAAGGACTGGCCGGGAGAGCAGAAGACGTTCTACGCCATGCCCTATGACAAGGAGAACGAGGTTGACGCCAAGTACCTTGAGGATACCTACGGCAACGTTGAGATCGGCGACAAGATAGTCAGGGCGTTTGACTGCCTCTACGCTGGCATCGAGATCAGCAGCGGAACAATGCGTATCCACAAGGTGGACCTACTCAAGGAGAGGATCAAGTACAAGGGATTGAACCCTGACAACTTTGATTACTACACCAAGGCGTTCCTGTACGGCGCGCCCCCGCACGCTGGCTGGAGCATAGGGCTTGAGAGGATCACCATGACCGTCTGCGGGCTGGACAACATCCGCGAGGCGTGTATGTTCCCACGTGACAGGGACAGGCTGGTACCTTAGATGGCCAAGGGCAGTCCGTTCACCTACAAGATGGTCATCGTCATGAGGACCGACCTGGACATGAGTCTTGGTAAGATGGTTGCTCAGGCCTGCCACGCCGCGGTCTCGTGCAGCGAGGCCTCAAAGAAGACCCAGACCAAGCACTGGAGAAGGTGGCGCGATGAGGGAGCCAAGAAGGTAGCGTTGGAGGCGTATAGCCTTGAGGAGTTGGAGGAGCTTGCGGTAGAGGCCGAGAAGAACGATATCACCTATGCCCTGATCCAGGACGCGGGTCACACGGAGGTCCCGCCCGGGACCACCACCTGTATCGGCATCGGGCCGCACCAGGAGCAGTTCATCGACAGGGTGACTGGTAAACTCCCGCTTTTATAGTATTTTTCACGCTAGGTTTTTACCAGAGCCTTACACACTATTTTTCGGTTAATTATGTCCAGCTTAAAAGGTACAAAGACTGAACAGAACCTGCTAAAGGCCTTCGCCGGCGAGAGCCAGGCCAGGAACAGGTACACATTCTTCGCGTCAAAGGCAAAGAAGGAGGGCTACGTCCAGATCCAGAACATTTTCCTTGAGACAGCGGCCAACGAGAAAGAGCACGCCGAGGTCTTCTTCAAACACCTCGAAGGTGGGATGGTCGAGATCACAGTAACCTATCCTGCTGGAAGGATTAGTACAACCGCCGAGAACCTCCTAGCCGCAGCCGAGGGAGAGAAAGAGGAGTGGGACGTACTCTACCCCGATTTCGCAAAGACGGCTGAGGACGAGGGGTTCCCGAAGGTCGCCGAGAGCTTCACTGAGATCGCCGAGGTCGAGGAAGAGCACGAGAAACGTTACAGGAAACTCCTTGCAAACGTTGAGAACGGCACCGTGTTCAAGAGGGACGAGGAAGTCGAGTGGCACTGCCTAAACTGTGGTTACATACACCACGGAAAGGATGCCCCAATGGTATGTCCAGCGTGCTTGCATGCCCAGGAGCACTACCAGCTCCACGTCCCCAACTATTAATCCCCCTATTTTATCAGGTTTTTCAGGTTAGAAACCAGCGCATCGGGCATTACTATGAGGAACTCACCCAGCTCCGGCATGATGTACTCGTTGATGAGGTAAACCACGACAGCGATCCCGATGACGCCGTACGCGAAGCTCACGGGGTAGTGGTATGTCTCCACGGTGGGGTTTGTGAAGAACCAGCTGAAGGGGGGCACATCGTAGCCAGTCAGGTACACGGTGACCATTATCCTTGTGATGTTCATCACGAAGATGAAGGTGCCACCGAAGGCTATGGCCTTCAACTTTCGGGCCAGCTCCGGCCCCTTCAACGGCAGAATCAGTCCCATGATTATCCCCCAGACGTGGAATGCAGTGCACTCCCTGATTATGTAGACCATGACAGGCCTGACTCCTCCGGTTAGAGTCATCCAGACGAAACCGTACCTGAGCCCATAATCAGCCATGAGGCCCAGCGCGTTAAGCGCCCATGTGCTCAGCTGGGCGGTGAGCAACTCGATCCACTGGCTGGGCACTATCATGAAGAACTCGTAGAAAAGAAATAGAGCACCGAAGTAAACCAAGATATCCCTCAGGGTTACTTCCTGCGCTTCCATACCCCAATAGGCGAAGAGGTGGTTATTGAAGGGTTACCTTGACCCGGCTCGTGCCTGCCCTCGGGCAACGCGCCTCAACCGTGACCTCGAAGGGCTCGTCCGTCGTGGTTTTGATGACCCATTCGACGCTGCTCCTGGTCTTGTCCACCACATCGCCGCCGATGACCCTGGGAAGCATCAGCTTCGCGCTCCTCCCCTCAAGGTGCCCCATGTCCACCTTCTCGTGGCCCGTGACCAGCTCCGCTCCCCGGGGGAGGCTGATCTCCGCCAGCACGGGCTTGGCCACCTTGATCTTGACGGCCATCTTGGTGACGTTGGTGCTCATGAAACCCGTGTTGGCAACCAGGGCGGATACCTTGTACACCCTGTCTGCAACCTTTTCCACCTTGGACTCCGTGATCTTCAGCAACGGGAGAAGAGCGGCGTGCCTTATGGCGAACATCATGACCTTGTCGACCTCGTAGTTGAGCCACTTTCCCGGCGGAGGGTTCCTCCTGGTGTACTTGCGCTCAACTCCTCCGATCTCCACGGGCCCCAGCTGGGGGTGCTCGAAGGGCTCCCAGTTCAGGAAACCGTCGGGGTAGTTCTCGTCGATCCACTTGAGCTCGTTGAGCTGCTCGTCCTCAGTGAGCTTTGCCCAGGAGAAATCCACTCCTCCCCGCTCCCTGAAGTGTTCCAGCCCTATCATCCATGGCCAGTCCCACAGCTCGGTGCTGAATACGTATGAGCCGAAGTGCTCGTAGAAGAAGCTGGTGGCGCAGCCCCTCCTGAACGGCCTGTCGTCCTCGAAAGTGAACTCGTCGTAGATGCTGATGCACGGGTACCCAGTCAGCTCCTCGCCTATCTCCCCTAGTACCTTGAAGACCTCAAGGTCCTCCTCGCATCCCACCTCCTGGAACCAGCTGTCCGGGTGGGCGTTTGCCTCCCTGAGGATCAATCCTCCGCTTGTGTGGTAGGTGTGAATCCCGCTGAGGTTGGGGTGGCTGGCCCAGAAGTCTGAGATGGCCCTGGGCTCCCTCTCCCACAGTGGGAACGGTCCTGACCCTCCTAATGGTAGTCCCCCCGGTGCCCAGTAGGCGGGGAAGTTCCTGTTGCTCCCTCCTAGGAACATCCTAGGGGCCATGGTGATCTCCTTTCCCGGCTTCCATTTGAGGAACTTGCCCTCGCGTAGTACCTTGTAGAACGGAATATCGGCTTCAAGGTCGTCCTCTGGGCTCCTCTTGATCATGAGCCTGGGATCCTTCTTGGATTTCTTGTAATCTCCCGTGGGGTCCACCCACCTCATGAAGGCGGACTTGCCGTTACCGTTCACGTCCTCCTCGTAGTGGCCCTCACCATCAGGGAAGTCGGGGTTGGGTACGCCTCCGCTCGTGTAGTGGTATGGCTTCGTGAGGAATATCTCGGCCCCGTCTGGATTGACCCTTGGCAGCACGTAGACGACCCTGTTGTCCATGATCTCGGTGACCGTGTCGTCCTCGCCGTACCCGGTGACCAGGTGCCAGATGGTCTTGAGGCACACGTTGGTGCCCGTGGGCTCACTGCTGTGGGTGTTACCGTCAACCCAGATGCCGGGCTTTTCCTCCCCTGGGCCCGTCTCGAAGTTGGTGACCTCCATGGTCCAGAGGTCCCTGCCCTCCATTGTCTGGCCGATGCTGTATAGTTTAGTGAATTTCGGGTACTCCGCGTGGAGCTCCTTCATGATCTTAACCAGATCATCGTAGAGCGGGTACCTTCCGAAGTCGATGTCAACCATTGTTTTCACCTAAAATGTTACATAGAACCCATTATCGAGGATAAAAAGCCTGTCAACGGTGCTCAGCTTTTATCCTATGAGGCATTCATCCATGGCATGTCTGGTAAGGGAAGGGGCGAGCTGGTCACTCTGGCTTTGATGGTCCTTACCACGGCTTTCTGGGGCGGCTCCTTCGTCGCTGGCAAGATTGCTTTGCGCGAGTTCCCGCCCATGACCCTCACGTTCTTCAGGTTCCTGATCGCCACGGCTTTGATTCTTCCGTACATGTGGGTGACGGCCGAGATACGGGTGCCTAGAAGAGAGGATATACCAGTGCTTTTCGGACTGGGTTTCCTCGGCGTCTCAGGGTATTACACATTCCAGTTCACATCTCTCCTATACACCTCGGCGGGAAACTCGGCGACCATCAACGCCCTGATACCGCTCACGTCCTCAGTGCTGGCAACGTTCATGACCGAGGAAAGGCTGAACGCGAGGAAGGTGGGTCTCATATTCCTGGCCCTCTCGGGCGTACTATTGACGGCAACGGGCGCCGACATTGAGGTTCTGAGGAGCCTGGCGTTCAACAAGGGAGACCTTGTAATGCTTCTGGCGATGCTGTGCTTCTCTGTGTACGGGATCTACAGCGGGAGAATGACGGCAAGGTACACGCCTATCCTTGTGACGGCTTACATTTTCCTGTTCGGGCTCATCCAGATCACACCCCTGATGTTGATGGAGGGAGTGTTCTGGGAGGTGTTATCATATTCAAGGGAGGCGTGGGCTGCGATAGTCTTCATGGCGGTATTCTCCTCGGTGCTCGGGTATATGTTCCAGCAGATGGCGATACAGAGGCTTGGCATCAACAGGACGATGCTGTTCTTCAACCTGGTGCCCCTCTTCGCTATTCTGTTCGCGTACCTGGTCCTCGGGGACCCGGTTACGCCAGTGAACCTGGCTTCGGCTGCAATAATCATAACCGCGGTGGTCCTGAACTCGCGCGCCGAGGTCTAGGGTCATATACTCAATAAAGAGAGTCTGGCTACAAACTGTGCATCAATATCGAAGAATTATGCTGATGAGCTATTGAATTAGGTTGAAGAATTAAGGTCCCGTGTGTCCGCAGCCCGGGCACTTGTAGTTTCGTCCGAAGAGCCTGCATTTCTCGCATCGCCAGAGGGTTACCGCTCCGCAGCTTGGGCACTTGAACTTCACTGCCTTTTCCTCGGGCGTGATTTTTCTTGCGCATGATATACATGAAGCCATTTCGTGAATCACCAACTATCCCACGCCGCTATTATTTAAACATTGACCGCAGAGAAAGCTATCAGGATAGATAGGTCCGTGGACTTTGAACCCAACTCGAGGCTGTCTAATGCGAGGGATTTGACCCAAACCCGGTGAAGTGAGGATAAAATTAGGGCCCCCCCCAATAACCTTGCTTCGGCACTTCGTGCCTCGCAAGTTTATCTGCTTGAAGATGCTATGGAAGTCAGAATGCAGATGCTCAAGGCTGATAAAAGGGCATGGAAAATGTGGAAATGGCTGCGCGCGTTTGGGGGATATAATTATGGATATGATTAATGATATCTTTCATTGAATACTAAACCCATAAATAGGTGTCCTGTTTAGTCAATCACGGTTCTCAATCCATTACCCACGGTAGCCCACGCGCGCTCGCTGTAGGGGCCGTCGCGGGGTTTCTTGTTTTATCTACTGGAATTGATATATGGCAGCTGAGGAGAACGTATGAGCCTCAAGCTGTGCCGCGCGCGCGCACTCAGTAGCGAGGATAAACCTCGATTAATGGCTGTATCCCATTAACCTAACAATGTTTCTTTTAAACAAAACATTGATAACAAAACTCTTTGAGCAATAATTGATTGATAAAAAGATCA
>RCNB010000195.1_pt1 | contig 41315 bp, 31 predicted proteins | sample 2041321 | NCBI WGS metagenome assembly RCNB01 (sample SAMN09708232, study PRJNA481090) | Marine sediment metagenome, whole genome shotgun sequencing project.
TGATGTCGTGTAAAAATTCCGTTTGAATTGTTCGTTACTGATTTCAACAAATGGTTTTAACTCAACGCGCATCAAGTTTTCCATGCCTTCTGTTCTGCCCAGGTCTTCGCAATATTTCACGCTGATGACCTCTTCCATGGAGTTGATGATTCCTTCGGCATAAAGGAATCCAAGGCAGAGTTCTTCATCGTTTCCAGGCGTTCGCATGGTAACGGAAAGACTGAACTGCTCACGATTATCTTCAGGCCCATGGCCAATGCGGATTTCTAGCGGCTCTTCAGCAACTACCAAGTCAGATTTGCTTTCTGGAGCATACCTTCCTACTTTTATTACTTCGACTGCCTGAACAGGAGTGGCCATGTTTAAAGTTAATATTTGGTTCAGTCAATTATCCGACCGATGTATCTAGTAAATTTACTCAAAAAACTTAATATCAATGTGTTTTATGATTCATTTTGTCGTGAAATTCCAGATCTATAGTGACCTTTAACGCTGCCATAGAAATACCCTGAACTCAGTTTCATATGTTAATATTTTATTAAAATATACTAGGGATCGTATCTGTCTGAATAGCTTTATATCTTTAGCAGCCTAATCATCCAAATAATGAAGCTATCGCAACGATTTTTCGCGGGTATAATTTTCCTTTTTTCATGCGGCATTACTGCTCAAGACAACCCATCAACCAGTGCAGATGGCGATAGAATTTATACCTCCAAAGCATTAGAAACTGATAAGACCATCACCATCGATGGCGTGATAAACGAAGCAGGATGGGATGTGGTCGAATGGTCTGGCGATTTTATTGAGCAAGAACCAAATGAAAACACACCACCAAGCCACCAAACAAAATTCAAGCTTACCTACGACGATAAAAACCTGTATGCGGCTTTTCGGGCCTACGATTCTGCGCCAGATAGTATTGTTAAGCGTTTGTCTCGACGCGATGGTTTTGCAGGCGATCGCATAAATCTTGTGATCGATAGTTATCACGATGAACGAACAGCCTTCATATTTACCATAACTGCTGCCGGGGTGAAAGGCGATGAAATAGCAACCGATAATGGGAATAATGTAGATGATAGTTGGAACCCTATTTGGTACACCAGGGCGGTGGTCGACGACGAAGGATGGACGGCTGAAATGAGAATACCATTGAGCCAGTTGCGTTTCGGGAAAAGCAAGGAACAAGTGTGGGGATTGAATATCGCGAGGAATATCTTCAGGAAAAATGAAGTGTCTGTATGGGATCGTATTCCGGTAGATGCCCCTGGATGGGTGAGTGAATCTGGAGAACTGCATGGCTTGATCGATCTAGTGCCACAAAAACAAATAGAAATACAACCTTTTACAGTATTGCAATACGATACGTATCCTGAGGAAGCCGGCAACCCGTTTCAGGATGGCAACGATTTTAAACTAAATGCCGGTATCGATGGAAAGATAGGAGTCACCAACGACTTGACATTGGATTTCACCGTGAATCCAGATTTCGGGCAGGTGGATGCCGATCCAGCAGCAATTGCATTGGATGGGTTCGAGATCTTCTTTCAAGAACGACGGCCTTTCTTCGTAGAAAACAAGAATATATTCGATTATGAGTTTGCAGATAATGATGACAACCTATTCTTTTCTAGACGGATCGGGAGGAGTCCCCAAGGCTCTCCTAGCTTGGCTGATGGTGAGTTTGTGGATCAGCCCCAGAATTCCACCATTCTAGGGGCAGCGAAATTTAGCGGTAAAACGAAGAATGGCTGGTCCATTGGGGTTCTTGAAAGTGTGACCGATAAGATGTTCGCAGAGATCGATAACAATGGCAATAGGCGAGAGGAGCTGGTCGAACCACTTACCAATTATTTTGTAGGACGCCTGCAAAAGGATTTTAATGACCGAAACTCATATATCGGAGGGATATTCACAGCCACTAACCGAAAACTAGAAGGAAACTTGGATTATCTGAGGAAAACAGCACATACTGGCGGATTGGATTTTAGGCATAACTGGAAAGACCGCAAGTATTATGTGTTGGGTAATTTCGTAACAAGTCATGTGACGGGGAGCCAAGAGGCCATCGCCGATACCCAAACCTCATTGACGCATTTGTTCCAAAGGGTGGATGCCAGTCATGTGGATGTGGATCCCACGAGGACCTCCTTGACAGGAACAGGTGGAAAACTGGAAGTGGGAAAAGCATCTAGCGGTAACTGGACCTACGACGGTGCCGTTGTATGGAAATCTCCCGAGCTCGAACTCAATGATATCGGATTCTTGCGGCAGGCAGATGATATTCGCCAATATTTAAACATTAATTACCGAATATTGAAACCGACCGGCAAATTCAGACAGATACGAGCGGGATTCAGCCAATTCACAGCCTTCGATTTTGAGGGTAATTATAATCGCATTCAATATCGCTTAGGTGGTTTTTTACAATTCAAGAATAACTGGTTCGTAGATCTGGGGTACATACATAAACCACGCATATTTACCAATACGATCTTACAAGGCGGACCACGATACCGATTTTCACAAGAGGATATCAATTTCCTGTTCATAGGTACTGATGAACGGAAGAAATTCCGTGCCAGTTTTGGATATGTTATATCCGCTGCAAAGCAAAATAATTTTAAATTCTTCAAGCTCGAAGGCGATGTGACCTATCAGCCTTCAGATGCATTGGTCGTTTCAATACAGCCTGAGTTTTCAATGAACCCTAGTAAGACTCAATATGTTACAGAGACCGATTTTAACGGGACGCCTAGGTATATTCAAAGTTCCTTTGATAGGGAAAGCTTTAGTGCATCCATACGGATCAATTACACCATTAACCCGAATCTAACCATACAATATTATGGCCAGCCATTTGTATTCAGGGCGAGGTATACCGACTTTAAATATGTAACCAATCCTATCGCCGATGATCTGTATGACCGCTTTAACCAATTCAGTAATGATCAAATTAGTTTTGATGGCAGCACCTATTCGATAGATGAGGATCTAGATGGCACTACGGACTACGATTTTGGAGACCCTGATTTCTCCTTCGTGCAGTTTCGGTCTAATTTGGTGGTACGGTGGGAGTATATTCCTGGTTCTGAGTTATTCTTCGTGTGGTCTCAAGGCATTACCGGGTTTGGTGATCCTGAAGAATCCCTGTTCGATAGCTTGAATGAGCAAATCTTCAACGAGAAACCAAACAACACCTTCCTGATCAAGGCCACCTATAGGTTTGTGCTGTAATAGTGCACGCTGTAATAGTGGACTTCTAATTAATCCATGGGTCTATTTCGTTAAAATAAGCCTATGATCTCTCCGTCTTCAGTGATGTCCATGCCCTCCGATGCGGGATGCGCAGGCAATCCAGGCATTCTCATGATATCACCGGTAATGGGAATTAAGAATCCAGCACCTGCAGCGATCTCGATCTCTCTTACCGTAATGATGAAGTTTTTTGGGCGTCCTAATAACTTAGGATTGTCAGACAATGATTTTTGGGTTTTTGCAATGCAAACAGGTAAGTGGTCCAAGCCTAAATGCGTGATTCTTTTTAAATGCGCCTTGGCTTTCGAGGTGTAATCTACATGTTTTGCCCCATAGATCTCTTTCGCGATGGTTTCAATTTTATCCTTTACGGGCCATTCCCATTGGTATAAGGGCTTGAAATCTGAAGTGTCAGATTCTATCACATCAATCACGCATTTGGCAAGGTCAATAGCGCCTTCACCACCTTTACCCCAAACCTCAGCTAAAGCCACCTTAACGCCCTTGGAAGCTGCGAAATCCATGATCAACTGGATTTCATCATCGCTATCCGATGTGAATTTGTTGATTGCGATCACTGGTGCCACATTGAATTTATAAATATTCTCAAGATGCTTTTCTAGATTTGGAAGACCATTTTTGAGTGCTTCTAGGTCAGGGATGGTCAAGGATTTTAGATCGGCGCCACCGTGATATTTTAAAGCGCGGATGGTGGTAGTGAGTACAACGGCTTTTGGTTTCAACCCCGCGCTTTGGCATTTAATATCAAAGAACTTTTCGGCACCCAAGTCAAAACCAAAACCTGCTTCTGTCACAGTATATTCGGAATACGACATACCCATTAACGTGGCAATGGCCGAATTGGTCCCTTGGGCAATATTGGCAAAGGGCCCGCCATGAATGATCGCCGGATTTCCTTCTATGGTCTGTACTAAATTCGGTTTTATGGCATCTTTCAGCAAAACGGTCATAGCACCTTGGGCTTTTAGGTCCTTGGCGTAAATGGGATCCCGATCATATGTATAACCAATGAAGATATCACCCAAACGTTTTTTTAGGTCAGTTAAATTTTTAGTGAGACAAAGTATGGCCATGATTTCGGAAGCGGCGGTAATATCAAAACCTGTTTCTCTTGGTACCCCAGACGTGGTTCCTCCTAACCCGACGATCACCCGTCTTAAGGCACGATCGTTGAGGTCGACCACACGCTTCCAACCAATGGTTCTTGGGTCCAGTCGCAATGACGTGGTCTTACTTTGAATATTATTGTCTATAATGGCCGAAAGCAGATTATGTGCTTTTTCAATGGCTGAGAAATCACCAGTGAAATGCAAATTGATATCCTCCATAGGAAGCACCTGTGAGTAACCACCACCCGTTGCCCCACCTTTAATACCGAAAACAGGCCCTAGCGATGGCTCTCTTAAAACCACCGTTGTTTTTTTATTCAAGCGATTCAAGCCTTCAGACAGTCCAATGGACATGGTAGTTTTTCCTTCTCCTGCAGGCGTAGGCGATATGGCCGATACAAGTATCAAATTACTTTCGTTAGCTTTTTCCCTATTAATGGCCGATAATGGTAATTTGGCTTTGTACTTACCATACATCTCGATCTCATCTGGGTCTATACCAAATTTTTCGGCAATGGATGAAATGGGTTGGAGGGTGATCTTTTTTGCAATCTGTAAATCGTTCATAAATCTTAGCTTTTAATCATCAAAATATTCGACAACCTTCAATTCAATGAGTCTTCCTGACTCTTGTGTACTTTTAATCCCGACTGGATTTCTTTTTGGCAGGTGTTGGTCCGTTTTTCATCACAAATCGATGGTCCTCGACCAATTTTAAAAGATCATGAGCACTTAGTACCCCAACGATCTTTTTTTCATCAGATACAACAAGATGGTTGATGCTGTGATTGCGCATCACCCGTGCAGCAGTATGTACATCAGAATAGGCGGGAATAGTATATACTTTAGTCGTCATAACATGGCTAAGAGGCGTAGCTTCCGAAAGATCTTGTAACATATCCGTGGCGGTAATGATTCCTTTGATATTCAGGTCACCATCAACGACGGGTATGGATTTTATCTTATTTGTTTCCATGATGGACTGAGCGTGTCCTATGGTTTTGTGGGGCATTGTTGTAATGACAGAATTAGCCATTAGGTCTTTCACTTTTATATTCATAAGTAACAATTTAACACAATTATAGCTATAAATGGATAATTCATAGTGCCTAAATAATAAGAACAAATATAATTATGATAACTGCTGGGTTTAATGATATATATCAATTATTTGGATTTAATATGTCAATATGTTAAACAGCCATGACTAGCGATTGACTCTGTAACCTTTGTTACACAAAGGGGTTCTATGATATATGTCATATTTAATAAGGGAGTACCGTCTTAATTTTACCTCAAATTACATAGGGCATGAAAAATTTAGTCATATTAGGAGCAGGAACCTCGGGAACCATGATGGCAAATCATATGGTTTCAAAACTTCCAAAAGACGAATGGAAGATCACGATCATTGATCAGTTTAAAACACATTACTACCAACCTGGATTCTTGTTTTTACCTTTCGATATATATAGCACAAAGCAGGTAAAAAAGAAAGGCAAGAAATTTATTCCGAAAGGGGTGAATTACATTCAAGAAAAAATTGAACTTATTGTCCCTGATGAGAATAAGGTAAATTTAGAAAATGGCGTGGTACTCGATTATGATATCCTGATTGTGGCCACAGGAACCAAAACGGTACCAGATGAAATTGAGGGTATGAATGGCCCTGAATGGTATAAGAGTATTTTCGATTTCTATACCTATGAAGGCTCCAAAGCTTTGAGAAATAAATTACGTGAATGGGAAGGCGGTAAATTAGTGGTTCATATCACAGAGATGCCAATTAAATGTCCAGTCGCACCCTTAGAGTTTGCATTCTTGGCAGATTCTTTCTTTAAGAATAAAGGGATGCGTGATAAGGTAGATATTACCTATGTAACGCCTTTGGATGGCGCTTTCACGAAACCTAAAGCTACAGAGGCACTTCATTATTTGTTAGAAGAAAAGAATATTACCGAAGTCACTAATTTCAATATTGAAAGAGTGGATCATAAAAACAACAAGATCATTGACTACGCCGATACCGAGGTAGAATATGATTTACTCGTAACCGTGCCAACCAATATGGGTGATCCGTTAATTGAACGCTCCGGCATGGGAGACGACCTTAATTATATACCAACGAATAAAGCAACCCTACAAAGTAAGGCCCACGAAAATGTCTTTGCTATTGGCGATGCTACCAACTTACCGGCATCAAAAGCTGGTTCGGTGGCGCATTTTGAAGCTGAAATCCTGACAGAGAATATATTAAGATTTATAAAGGGTGAAGAATTAGCCGAGGAGTTCGATGGTCATGCCAACTGTTTCATAGAAACTGGTAATGGCAAAGCGCTTTTGATCGACTTTAACTATACCCATGAGCCTGTAGAAGGTAGCTTCCCATTTCCGCACGTAGGACCCTTGAAATTACTCAAGGAAAGTAGGACCAACCATATGGGTAAAATGGCCTTTAGATGGATCTATTGGAACATGCTTATTAAAGGCATACATATTCCTTTTGTATCAGCGACCATGACTGAAAAGGGGAAACACTACGAAGAAGTACAATAACACTAATAATAACTAATATTTAATACAATGAAAAAAGTAATCGCAAATCGAGAAATAGACGTTAACGAAGAAGGATATCTCGTGGAGTTTAAACAATGGGATAGAGAAATTAGCGAATGTATCGCCGGTGAGTGTGATATCGTGATGACTGAAAAACACTGGGAGGTAATTGAATATATTCATGATAAGCATCACAAGGAAGAGCCATTATCTATAAGAGGTATTAAAAAAAGTGGGGTCATAAACATCAAGGAATTTTACAGCCTCTTCCCAGGAGGACCACTTAAAAAGTCAACACTTATAGCAGGTGTGCCTAAACCTAAAAGTTGTATCTAAAATCTAAAAACAGAAATCATGAGCACTAAAGTCAAAAAAATGCTTTTTATACTCTCAAAGGCAACCATTGAAAACGCGTATGCCGCATTTGTTATGGCAAACGGCGCACGAATGGAAGGTATTGAGTCTGAAATATTTTTCACCTTCTTCGGGTTGGAAGTCATTCAAAAGAAAAAATTGGAACACTTGCATGTCGCAACCGTGGGTAACCCAGCAATGCATATGCCTACTATGTTAGGGGGTTTACCTGGCGTTGAAGCATTTGCAACCAAAATGATGAAAAAAGAAATGGAGAAGTTGGATATGCCACCTATTGGCGAATTCATTGAAATCCTTTCAGATTCCGGATGTAAGCTTTGGGGCTGCAAACTGGCGGTTGATATGTTTCATTTAAAGCGTGAAGATCTTATTGATGAATTGGATGGTATTCTTACCATAGGTGATTTTTACAGTAGAGCAGACGAAGATGGCTGTCAATTATTATTCATATAGTTGCTTGGGAGTCTTGAGGCGTTGCTTAAATGTAAGTTACAGCTTCTAATGTGTGATATTCCAAGTGAAAACAATCTAGCAATCAAAAAACTCCCAATAGTCTATTGGGAGTTTTTATATTTATGCTTTAAATATTTCAAAAATTCTATCGCTGGCCTTTCTTAAAGCCATATAGGTTTTGATGTATAAAATCTTTAGGGAATTTATCATCACCTTTAAAACCGATCTCTATGGTGCCACTGTCTTCAGGGATATAATTGGTCTTGAATATATAATCCCATAGACTTAAACTGATCCCGTAATTAACACCGTTTTTGCCTTTTGGCAATACGCTGGCATGATGATATAAATGCATGACCGGATTGTTGAATATATACTTTAAAGGCCCCCAAGTGATCTTGATATTGGCATGATTCAAATGACCGATGGCAATGGTAATGAAATGGATGATATAAGCCTGATTTGGCTCAAATCCTCCAATGATCATCACGCCAAAAGTCTTGAGGGGTTTATAAAACACATTCTCCATCCAATGGTACCGCAAATGTGCAGCGAAGCCCATTTCCTTGACACTATGATGCACTTTGTGGAACTTCCATAAAAAAGGATACTTATGTAACAGCACATGGGTAAACCATTGTACAAAGTCAAGTATGATAAAGAAGACCAATAATTGTAACCAAAGAGCCCAATGTGAAATGTCAAAAAAGGCCAGGCTTTTAGCCGTTATATTGATTTCACCAAATAGTAAGCCTAGGATTTCATAAACACCACTTATTACAATGGAGAATATGAAGAAATTAAAGAACATATAAAACGCATCTAGCCAAAAATCACGCCTGAAGATGGATTGTTCTTTACGCCAAGGGAATAATATTTCCAGGAACCATACAAAAAAAGAGATGGCTATAAGACCCCAAAAATAATTGTTGTACCAAGGCACTTCAAAGATTATGGACTTCCATGTCCAGTCAACGGTGCCTACAAAAGCATTTATAAATGCATCGAGATATTTTTCCATTTTAAATAGTCTTTATATTATTATTCTAATTCATACCAATCAATATCCGATAAAACTTGGCGTCTTCCTTTGGCTATCGGCGGATAATTGGTCACTAGATAATTTACTATGAGTTCTTGGTTTCCCCCAAGGTCCCAGAGATTTTGGGTTTCTTGCATCCATTGGATCGTGGTGTTCCAACGTTCTGCCGTCATCCTATTTTGTGTTACCAATTTTGCCGAATGACAATTGGTGCAATTATTAACCACGAGCATTACGTTTTCGGCATCCACTAATCCTGTTCTTACATGTACGCCATTTTCAATGCGATCTTCGTCCTCCTCAACAGGTGCTACTGCTATAGTCTCAGGCGCATTAAAATCAAGAAAACTAGGATTATACATATACATCACCAATAACCCTGCAGCCATGACAAATGCACTAAAAAGCATCAATAAATACCGATAGAGTTTCTTTACATTATCTCTAAAGAGGTCGCCTTCATTCATTTAGTTAACCTTTACAGCAATTCTGTGACTCGCATTATTCAAATATCCTTTCGGATTCCATCCCGGTAATAACATGGGTTGTGCTATGCCATTGCTGTCTGTCGCTCTTGCCCACACTTCGTAATACCCTTCTTTTGGGAAGCTTACTTCCGCCGAGAAATGCTGCCATGCTAAGCGATTTTCAGGTTGCTCAACCGTGCACGTGCTCCAAGTGGATCCAAAATCAATGGAATATTCCATCTTTTCGACTTCCAATTCACCTGCCCAAGCATGACCCCTTATCGTCAAGGATTTTCCTTTCTTGATCATCGCGCCTGTTTTAGGATACGTGATCAACGATTTTACGGGCATCGATTCTATAATGCACATATCCTCATCTTTCACCTTCTCTCCGGGCGCCACTGGTTTGCAAGGAACTCTATAGGCCGTTCCCATCATTTTTGTACCATCGTGTACCTTATCACGGATGCTGATCCTATTGATCCATTTGCCCGAAACCGACGCAGGCCAACCACCCGCTACCAAGCGCAAGGGATGCCCATGAGCCAAGGGAATATCTTCACCATTCATTTCAAAAGCTAATAGAGTTTCGTCTTGTAAAGCTTTCGGCATAGGACAGCCTCTGGAAATCGGTTCCTTTTTAGGGTCCATACTCAAATGCCTATCTACCGCGTGATAGCCAATATAAACTGCATTACTTTTAATACCAGCATCTTCAAGCACATCACGTAAACGTACGCCTGTCCATTTGGCACAATGTACAGCGCCAATAGTCCATTGGTTTCCTTTTGCTGGAGGATCGAATTCGTTGCGGCCATTACCGCCACATTCCAGCGTTAATTGATAGGAATGATGCTCGAACTTCGATTTTAATTCATCGAGTGTATATGTTTTTTGATTCTTTACGGATTCACCATCTATGGTAAGTGTCCAAGTCTTAGGGTCGATGCTTTCTGGCAGCAATCCGTTATTTCGAAGGAACATACATGAATTAGGGGTGATCCTGTCGTCCAACAAATGGGCTTGTGCTTCAATATTCCATGGCTTATCATTAAGCACTACCATTTCGGTATTCTTATTGAACATTTTAAAGGGATCAGGATCCTGCAAGGCTAAAGGGGTATAACCATTCAGCATATTAGACCCAAAAACAAGTTCTGCCCCGATAAGTGATGCGAACGAACTTAATGTGGCGTTTTTTACAAAATCTCTTCTTTTCAATCCGTTTGAATTAAATGTTCATACTACTAATCTTGCAATTTAAGGCTTCTGTTTCATATTTTTCGTAACTAATGTTACAAAGCCTAAATGTACGATTCCGAAAGTTGTTCAATGCTTAAGAACTCTGCATTTTCAATAGTATACTTTCGCAATAGCACATTCAGCAAGGTTGTTCTTATAACAAGTAAAACATGCAGCGCCTTATGATGCATCGCCTTGTCAATAGCCATTACAGCAGATTCATGTAAGCCTTCTGAGCGTAATTCCAGTTTTCCTAATTCATCGATGAGAACGAATCCTGTGTCATTGTCTTTTGTGGCTTTTTCTATAATCGAATTCGCTTTATCAAAAGCAGCTTTCAAAAATGTATAGCGTCCTACCGAAATAACGGCATCGTGGTCAGCGTCGCCTTGCATGGCAAATGACTCCCGCGTTTTTACATCTAGAAAGTAGCGTTCCATCTGATCATTTCTCGGACTCAAAACCCCATGAACATCGGTTCGACCTTCTAACCATTTCATTAGGGCATGGCTCTTTCCGGACTCAATATCATCAGACAATACGTATATCACTCGTTTGAAGATTTAAAATGAATACTGTATACAATACTTCTAGCCAGAAAGTGCTGCATCCGATGCAACCCTTTCATAGACTTGCTGTCCTGCCATGCATAACTAATGATCGACCTTAAATACGGAAGTAGATCCAAGGTGCTTTGAATATCTGATTGATAGGCAGATTGACGTTTAGCTAATAGCTTATTGAGGCCTTTAAGCAATAAAGGACCTAGAATGACATACCATAGAACCAAGATCAAGAAGCTCCGCGCCAGCAGATACAAACCAGTTCGCCATCCACCAAACTCAGTACTGAAAAACAATAACGGAATCATGATAATGACAAGAGTGATCAACCAAAACAAAAATATCTTTTTAGTCCGTCGTCGAGGTTTCCCATTCGATGAGGTTATTTCCAGCGCTGTCGGAACCGGATTTAATTGGGATACTTCAACAGTTTGCATCAATTTCATGATTCGCACTATTAAAAAACCAACAAGAATACCAGCACCGCCATAAAATGCAAGGAATGATAATATCAAGGTGTTGGGTGAAACCGAAAGATCTAGAAAGGCCATTTTGTCACTTACCCAAATTGTATAGACTTCAACAGCATCCCATAAAGATTGCCCATAGAGTATGGTTAGCGTCAGTAGCTTTTGTAGAGCGGATTCAAGAAAGGTGATTAATCCTAATAGCACCACGGTAAACCGATTTACAGAAAACAAACTATATAACACCATACCTAAAAAAGCTTGGAACGAAACGGCAAAATATGCTGGTATCGGGGAATGTGGGCTCACACTAAGTTTTACTAATAACACAATACTTAGTGCTTTTATGAGCGTTGGCCATATGGATTTGGCATGTAAAGCAATCAGACTTATTAGCAGAATGGAAATACCACCCACTAAAATACCCGTAAATGGCGAACTGAAGGCATGCATAAAACCACCTAATCCGCATTCGTTAAGTGCCCACAAGGCCGTTAAGCGCTCAATCACTAATCCGTTGTCTTTGTCTTTCACGCTTATTCTGCTTACCACATCTAAAAATAATAATTTCGTAAAGTAATCGCACAACAAAAATAGCTATATGTAACAAATGTTACAGGTAAAAATATAGGATACCTCTATTATTGTTGGATTACCACAAAAATAGACACTCATGAAACTCATTAAAAAAGATTTTGAAACCAATTTTACGGGCTGGTCATTTATTGCAGCAGCAGTATTATTATGGTTTGGCTGGGCCTTATCACCGCATCATATTGGTGAGTATATTGTTGAATCGGACTTTAGTAAAATTGGTGAGAACGTGTGGTATTGGATCTGGATGTATCGCATCCATATTTTTGGTTGGGTCACAATGGGCATTGCTTTATTTGCATTGGTATCGGTAATTGGCAGAAAACCCTATCGCGTGGTCATATTGCCTGGAGCGGGTATGCTGATCATTGGAACGTTTACATTGGCTATTGCTGCCGCCTATTTCTATAATCATGGTGCCTGGGGAGTTGGGCAAACGGCTGGTATGTCGCCCGATGAAATGAAGGAATTCATGAATAACTTATTATTCACTAATCAATATGTGACCTGTTTTATACGTTTCGGACGCATATTTTCTGGCGTGGGCTTGGTATTATTAGGTTTTGCGTTTGTTAAATGGAACATAGTAAGTACATGGTTAGGATGGTTTACAGCGCTATTGGGTCTGGTCGCTATGGGTGTCATTCTAGGTATTCCGGATAACTTCGAGATCTACAAACCAATATTTCATGTCAAGGTGATCTGGTTGGTTATGATGGGTGTTGTTCTGCTAAGGCAAGGGGTTAATTTACCTGAATCGGAATCTTAGATCTAGAAGTTGTAGGCTTTTATTCGCTTATTCAAAAACAATATCATCCAAATAAATATCCTGGGAGGATCTATAACTCTGGGAAAAAATAACCAAGCCTGAGCGAATACAACTAAGGTCTAGTTTTTTGGTTTTAATGGTGTACTTTTTCCATTTGGTGGTGAGTTTTATTTTAATTGATTTTTTTCCTGTATCCGGAAATGGTTTATTCTTACCTATCATTCCGAAACCAATAGTTGCGGTCAGTTTGTTTTTACTTGCTTTAGCCCAAAAACTAAATTTTTCAGCGCCTGAAATATCATAGCCACCTAGGGTTTCACCCCAATCATTTGGAGGGTCTACAAAACCAACACCATACCAGTTATGGTCTGCCTTATAGCTTATCTTTATAGATGATTTGCCCGCATGTACATCTCCTTTATGATTTGTATCTACGTCTATAGCTTCATGATTCCCCATGTATGCGGAAGGCGTATATGGCATGTCATCAGCATCCTTATAAACATAGAATGGGAGCGTGACTTTAGCCACAAGATATTTTTTATTCTTCGCGTCTTCATCAATAACTATGGTCGATGTCGAAGCAATACCAATATTATTGTAAGTATCCTTGATAGTTACATAAACTTTAATGGCACCATGTTCTTTAGGCAACTGAATTTCGTAACCATCGGTCAAGTTGCCTCGGTAAATAAGCGCGTTGATCTGGTTTCGTCGCTTGCGACTTCCAGTACGTTGATTGTAATGGAAGCTGATGCCTAAATCTTCATTCTCTACATCTGAAACCAATAAAGTTACTGGAACCCATGTGCCACTTTGTAATTCGGAATCTGGTAATTCTAAAGTTTCAATTACGGGAACATTATTTATAGGTTTGCTTCCTGTAAATGCCTCTCTTATTGCCCAATATTGCGGGCGGTACATCCCATTGTAATGTGTGAGTAACCAAGGCGATATAAAGTCGTTGCTACTTGCGTAATGAAAGATATATACCCCTAGGCATGCCGGTTTGTTCTTGATCCATTCACGATAACCGGTGACTATGGCATCATATTTTTGTGCATCAGAAGGTTCCATTTTAATACCGTGCTTTAGCTCTTTTATATCCCATTCTCCGGTCACTCCAAATTCAGTAATGACATAAGGCTTGTCAATTCCTCTTTTTGCCACTTCAGAAGCTAATAAACCGGCACCAGGACCATAAGAGTTCAATCCATAGATATCTATGGATGGCACTAATTTCTGCCACCAATCCAATCCAAAGGTCCACGCTTCTACAGACGTTATTGGATGATTGGCATCGAGTTTTTTTATCCTACTGCATATGCGTTCTAATAACTTCGAATAAGCCTCTTTTTCAACATCCGTTGCTATGTTGAGATAAACCTCATTACCAATACCCCAAGTCAATACCGCTGGATGATTCTTATATTTTTCGACAGTTTGGATAGCATTGGTAAACATGGCTTCCATGCCTTGGGTATCCTCCAGATAATTAAAACTATCGTCATCTTCCATTCCCGGACGACCATGACGCATCCAGATACCGACCATTACTTTGATTTCATAGCTATGTGCAACGTCAAGTAACTTATTGGTATTTTCATTGGTAGCCCAGAGCCTGACCGTATTTACACCAAGTGATTTGAGGTCTTTAAAATAGCTTTCGTAATTTTCTACATCCTTGTCATATCCAAAAGTCACCCCTTTCACTTCAAATGGTTTTTGGTCAACCATAAGCGTCCAAGCATTGTCAATTTTTTTAATGGTCGTCTGGGCATTTACACTAGTAATAAAAAGAGAAACACTAAGAAAGGGAAGTATTAAATGGAGGGGAACTCTGTTCATATTATAAGATATTGTGTTATAAAATTTCTTTCGGGATTATTTTTCTCGTCCAAGTTTTTAAACGCTTAAAGTTACTCACTTCCGAATCCGGATTGTAATCTAAGGTCGTTTCCCAGGAGTTTTCAGGTTGAAACTCTTCTTCCATTCCTTTTAAGACGCCGCTGGAAATTTGATCGGAGCGAACTATAACAACACATTCTGTATTTAAATTTGCACTTCTAGGGTCGAGATTGAATGTTCCAATAACTGTTATTTCATTATCAATGACCATGGATTTGGCATGAAGTCCGAAGATTGGTTTATGATCTAATTCTAATTGAAATGCTCCAGTCATTAGTTTCTTGCGCACTTCCGCATCCGGTCGAAATTCAAATATTCTAACCCCCGTTTTAAGTAATTTTTCTCTATCTGTTTGGTAGCTACTAAAAGCCTCGACATTGTCTGTGGATGCTAGACTATTAGTAAGTATCCTAATTGTTACGCCACGTTCAGTGGCTTCTTTGAATAAATTTTGACTCAGCTCTGTCGTAATTAAATAGGGCGTTTGAATATCAATGGATGATTTGGCATTCTTTACCAAATTGATAAGTGCTGTGGTTGATTCACCGCCACCGCCTAAACCATTTTTTTGATCATTTTTGCCTGGCATGTCAGAAACGAACCTAACATCATCTAACCAAACTAAACCGCCAGAATTTTTAATGGCGTTAAATGTGGATGGCAATTTTTCTATTCTTGTTCTTACCTGCGGCCAAAAATTATCTGGATTGCATGCATATTCATGAAGGTTGTCAAATCGATTTTCGGCAGTTGTATTTTCGGGTTGGTCTTCAATGACGCTTGTAACATCTTGACTTAATGGGCTATTCCAAAATTCATTAAATGATGTGTTTACTGCCCCAGTTTCTTTGCCTAATAAAAGTATATCCCTATCCCTAAAATTGTACTCATGGTCATAATCAAAATATTCATCAGCAATGTTCCTGCCTCCAGTAATTACTACTTTGCCATCAACAATAAACGTTTTGTTATGCATCCGTTGATTTGCAGATCTGAAATCTGTGGTAAATTTCCCTATTTTCTCAATGATATTCTTTCCTAAATTGACGCCTGGATTATAGATCCTAACCGTAATGTTCTCGTGAGAATTAAAAATCAGAATATCTTCAATATCTGCATCTACCATAATATCATCAACAATAATTCTCACTTTAACACCTCGATCAGCCGCTTTTATCAAATAATCACAGGCTATAAGTCCGACGTTATCGGTCGAAAAAATGAAGTATTGAATATCTATGGTCGTTTCAGCATATTCAGTTAACCATGCGCGAGCAACCATGGAGCCACTTCCGTCTTCTAGGACGTAAACGCCTGTTTTACTATTCATAAGCTCACCTAGGTCCTCGAGTTCTTCAGAAAGTGTGACACTATTATTTCTGTGAATATTTGAACAAAAATCTGTGTCAACACTCATGGTTTTCTTTTCAGAACACGAAGCTAAAACTAGGAAAGCAAGGAGGTAATAAATTTTGAACTTTGAATAAGTAGTCATCTGGGGTGTCAATTATAGTAGTGTTGCTAAAGGCCTTATGAAGGATTTTTAGCCCCATTAAATCATGTATTAAATATAGAAATTAAAATTGAAGTAGTTTGGTGGTATTCATTATTCATGCTTTAGATATCGATAATCAACTCTAGGTTATATGTATCTTAATAAATGTACGTCACAACATTTAAAAGTTAACTGTATATTGATTAAATTACACGTGCCTAATGGAAAATTAGGTCGAGAGACTAAACGGAAAACACATTTTAACACCATCCAAATATGTTCAAAAATAAGCATATCGCTTTCTTAGCACTGATCACAATTTATTTTTTCAACGTTCCTGAGACTTTTGCACAAGCAGAACACAAAGACGCATTGACCAAAGCTGTCGCTGGTCTTGAATTACGGGGAATTGGTCCAGCGTTAATGGGCGGACGAATTGCCGATATTGCCGTTAGTCCAAGCGATCACAGTACATGGTATATCGCTGTTGGTTCTGGTGGTCTGTGGAAAACTACGAATAGAGGTATTACCTGGAAGCCTGTTTTTGACGATCAGCCCTCGTACTCCATTGGCACCGTAACCCTGGACCCCAACAATCCAGAAATTGTTTGGGTAGGGACAGGAGAAAATGTAAGTGGCCGTCATGTAGCTTGGGGCGATGGGGTATATCGCAGTAATGATGGTGGTGCGACTTGGAAACAAATGGGTCTTGAGAAATCCGAGCACATTGGTAAAATATTGGTGGACCCCAGAGACAGCTCCGTGGTATTTGTCGCTGCCGAAGGACCCCTCTGGTCGTCTGGTGGACAGCGAGGTGTTTATAAAACAAAGGATGGTGGTGATACTTGGGAACTCGTGCTCAAAATTGATGAGAATACAGGTGTGACCGATATTGAATTCGACCCATCCAATCCGGATGTAATATATGCTGCAGCCTATCAAAGGCGTCGACATACTTGGTCGCTTTTGGCCGGTGGACCAAAATCAGGGATTTATAAATCAACCGATAATGGCAAAACTTGGCAACAAAAGAAAACGGGTTTACCTAAAGGCGATATTGGAAAAATAGGCCTCGCCGTAACTCCAGCCAATCCAGAAGTGGTGTATGCCACTATAGAAGCCAACGATAAAGAAAAGGGCTTTTATAGATCGCTGAATAAGGGGGAAAGCTGGGAAAAACGTAATAGTTACATCTCTGGCGGAACAGGCCCACATTACTATCAGGAAATAGAGGTGTCAAACAGTAACCCCGATTTAGTGTATCAAATGGATGTTTTCTTGCATGTGAGCCGTGATGGCGGCAAGACGTTTAACTATTTGGGTACGGGGCGCGAGAAGCATAGTGATAACCACGCTCTCTGGATTGATCCAGACGATGGTGAGCATTTGATTGCTGGCACCGATGGAGGTCTTTATGAGACGTATGATGAGGGTGCCACCTGGCGTCTTTTTCCGAATCTACCCATTTCACAGTTCTACAAACTAGGACTCGATAACTCAGAACCATTTTATAACATCGTTGGGGGGGCACAGGATCTAGGGACCTTGATCGGGCCTTCACGAACCATGAATACCGAAGGGGTGCGCAATCAGGATTGGTATGTGCCACTGGGAGCAGATGGTTATGAATCTGTCTTTGATCCTAAAGACCCGAATATTGTGTATATGGAAATCCAACAGGGCCTCTTGCATCGCCTTGATCGCCGTAGTGAAGAAGTATTGAACATACAACCCCAAGCCGGACCCGGTGATGCCCCGGAACGATGGAATTGGGATAGTCCTATACTTATTAGTCCACACAATAACAAACGACTCTATTTTGGGTCTCAACGCCTTTGGAAAAGTGATGACCAGGGCAATTCATGGACGCCTATAAGTGAGGACCTCACAACAAATACCAACCGCTATGAATTAGAAACGATTGGGCGTGTCTGGAGTTCAGATGCACTGTTCGACACGGGTGCCATGTCAAAATATGCCACGCTTACCTCTATATCAGAATCACCTAAAGTTGAGGGGCTACTCTATACGGGATCAGATGATGGTCTTATACAAGTGAGTGAAGACGGAGGTCAAAATTGGCGAAAAAGTGGAAGCCTTCCCAAAGTACCGTCACGCTCTTTCATCAACGATGTTGAAGCTTCAAATCATGATGCCAATACTGTTTTTGCGATTGCAGATGCGCACAAGTTTGGCAATTTCAACCCGTATCTTTTTATGAGTACGGATCGTGGCCGCTCGTGGCGCTCAATTGCTGGGGATTTACCCGCTGGGACCATTGTATGGGTGTTGAAACAAGATCATAAAGATGAAAATCTGTTGTTCATAGGCACCGAGTATGGTATCTATTTTTCCCAAAATAAGGGCACGAACTGGATAAAATTAGATGCAGGAGTACCTACTATCTCTTTTAGGGATTTGGAATTGCATGAACGAGATGATGATCTGGTTGGGGCCACTTTTGGCCGTGGGTTTTATGTGCTCGATGATTATTCATCGTTGAGAAACCTCAACAAGGTTGTAAAAACGAAGACCAACACCCTCTTTTCAGTTAGGGATGCTTGGTGGTATGTGCTTAATGAACCCTTACAAGCAAAAGGCATGCCTGGTCAGGGGTCGACGAGCTTCGCTACCGAAAACCCACCTTTTGGAGCAGTATTTACATACTATATAGCTGCTATTCCAGAGACCGCTAAAGCGGCACGGCAGAAAAATGAAAAGGCTTTACGCAAGCAAAATGCTAGTATCCCTTTTCCTGGTTGGGAACGTTTACAACAAGAATCTAATGAAAATAAACCACAGGTATTGTTATTGGTTCGTAATGAAAATGGCGATCCTGTGCGCTGGGTAAAAGGAACTGCTAAAAAGGGATTGCATCGTGCGAGTTGGGACCTAAAGCTTTCCCCACCAGACCCTATCAACTTGACGATACCAGCATTTAAACCACCCTGGGCAGGTGATGCTCAAGGGCCACTCACCGCGCCTGGAACTTATAGTGCAGAACTCTATATAGCCCATAAAGGAGTAATGCAGTCACAAGGAGCGCCTCAGGAATTTATGGTAAAGCCAGTACCTACAGCAGCAGATGGTGCTGATTTTAAGGCGGTGGCTGAATTTCAACAAAAGACCAGTGAGTTCTCAAGGCAGATTTCTAGTGCCGCAAGAAAATTGGGAGAAGTCAATAACCGTCTGCGTTATATGAAGGCAGCCTTGCTGGAGACCCCAAAAGCGACACCGGAGCTTTTTGCTAGGTTCAATATACTTGAAGAAAAAGTAGCGGCATTGCGAACGCGCTTGAACGGCGACCCTATTCGTCAAAAATTCAATGAATCAACAGTGCCTTCAATCAGGGGTCGTGTAGGAGAAGTTATTTATGGACATTGGGGTACGCGCCAAAACCCAACGGAAACCCAACGACGGAATATTGAAATTGCAGTAACGGATTTTGAGAAATTTAAAGGTGATATGCGGGACTATTTCAAGGCTTTTGAAGCCTATGAAGCGGCATTGGAGGCTGTGGATGCACCTTATACTCCAGGACGAAAATTTAATTAGGGGAATATTCCCGAGACATCATGCTGTTTGATTAATAAGGGGAATACACGCCTGTTTTAATAGTTATTATTTCTTATTGTCAGTTAGATATATCTTTGATAAAGCATAGGCTTTCAGCTATTTCGGAGAGCTTGCCGTACTTCTCAATGAGTCTATAACCATTTTTTTCATAAAGCCTATTTGCCTCGGGTTGGTTAATGCCTGTGAATAATATGCACTTGGAACTTCCCAATTCTTTAGCCCATTGCTCTAATTCAGAAATAATCATAGTCCCAATTCTTTTTCCTCTGACTTCAGGAGAAACATACACTCTCTTAATTTCAACAGTGTTCATATCATATGCTGCAATGGCTCCACAACCAATGGATTTATGATTTTTATAAGCCAAAACGACATGTTTTATATTTTCAATCGTATTAAATTGAGATAAAGGATGATTTGCTCCATCCCTTTCAGCGAGGTCAGAATTCAGTAACTGAACAAGTTTATTAAATTCCTGATTTTCGGAGTTTGTTCTTTTGATCCTTATCATAAGCTTTTAAGATAAAGCATAACATATTTGAAGCAATGTACGTTGATTAAGTTTAGGAACTAATCTAGGAAAATGGAATAAGTCAGAGGAAAATCAATGTCCCAAAAACTTCGGGATTTCGGGCACACACAAAGTAAACATAGTGTTATTCACGGAGATGTAAACAGTTTGGTAATTAGATTTTGTTTTTTAAAGCGACAATATAATTATTGAGATTAAAGAGGTGTGTTTTTTTAGTATTACTCATCAGAAATTAGTGTCCCTTCATCCCAAACTTCTTTTTTAACTTTTGCCCCTTGTTTGTTAAACCAAAGCCAGTTTCCATGTTTTTCGCCCTTTTTAAATTGACTCTTTTCCTTTACATTTCCGTTATTATATTTTATGTAATTACGCCCCGAAAATTTAAATGTTCCATTTTCTGTAGTATGATAATAAAGACCATCTTCATTGCTATAGGTTAAAAGATATACTTCCTTTTCTCCTACTTTATCTACTTCCTCATGCGTACTGTCTATCAATCCATCCATAACCGAACCACAGCCAATCATTATGAAGCAAAAAGCTACAAAAAATATTTTTTTCATTACTTTAATATTACTTACTCAATGTCATATCTAAAGCAACAAGCATACATTGTTCGAACTCTTTTTTGGTTAGTGATAAATAGTCGCCAATAGGTTCATTATTATATTGATGAAAAATTCTTGGGGCCCTTTTGACTTTGAAGAATTTTCCTTTTTCATCTACAAGAATATCAGATTCGTCAAAAGCACTTGTGAAATCTTTTATTTCTTTTTCTTTTTCCCATAGCACATCTCCTTTTTTATTAGAAGCTGTAATTGATACTTTTATTTTGAACTTAAGGGATGGCTCTCCTTTTTGCTCATTCATTACAATGTAATAATCTGTTGATCCGCCATAAACAAAATCCATCTTAATTTCATAATACTCATCCGCGTCTGCTTTAACTTTTTTTAATTTTTTACTAGGTAAAGAAAACGAAAGTTTGTTTTTCCCTGCAACGTTACTTGTCAAATTCCCTAGCATACTTGATACTTTTGACCCATTAGTGCCTTGCAAAAAACTTACTGTTTCATTATCTGTTTTAGATGCAATTTTATTGCAAAAAGCTTCTAGGGCTATATTGGTCTCACTGGTACTAAGCATTTCATACATAGGGCCATTGATTTTGGTGTCAAGATCATTTTTTTCTAACCATCGTTCTTCAACTTTATCAATATATAAGACTTCATATCCTATGATAGTTCTTTTCTTTACTATTGGCGAATAATAAATGGAATTGTCGATATCTTTTACCAGCGCACGCTCCATTAGAAATTCATCTACATTCAAATTAACTTTGTAGATATAGCCAGTTTTGGAAGTTGGGTCATTAGTATGTTTTATATCGGAAAAGGATAGTGCCAATACAGATAACATTAAGACAAAAAACATTTTAGATTTACTCATAATTTGTAGGTTTAGAATTTTATTATTTGATTAAGGGTTAAAAACAGTTTTAACAAAACAAGTTAGATTGTTAAAAGTGGCATAGATAAGACTTTAATAATCGTTACCAAAGAGAATGGTTATATTATTGATTAAATGTATTGTGAAAATAAATAGGTTTGCCGACCGAATTTCTAGATTTAAATTTTTATACTAATTGTTTGTGAGGTACTAGTATAAGGAGTCGTTTTAATGCCGCTTATGCATTGTTAGCAGCGTTTCATTTTAATATCTTTATAGGGATGATCCACATGTTTTTTTTCAGATCAATTGATCCTCCAATGTCTTCTTTTACAATTTTATCAGTTACAATTAATCCTTTTTTGGCCATATTTTCAAAAGTATCAATACCATCATTAGGGAAATTTTGTCTGGTTCTATGAATATTGAATCGATTTGAGAACTTTCGGTCGAAAGTTTCTTCTATGCCCTCTCTTCCAATCATAAAACCAATTAATCCACCCCAAGTTGCTGTTGGATTGTCTGAGTCCCATCCTGTGAGTGTGCCGATTTTTACGGTGTTTTTGAAATCACCTTCTCCATAAAACAGGCTTACCAAACTTGCGGCAAAGTTTATCCCCGATGCAAAACAACCATTGCAGTATAATTTTTTTGAGGTAATATCGTATCCATCTTCTTGATTGACCTGATATCTGTAATAAATCGAATCTCTTGTTTGTTCCCATGGGATGCCCGACTCATACAAATTTTGTGAGTAATCAAACATTTTGGCTGAATATGAATCATCAGGAAGCACCTCTCTTGCTTTATTTGCCATCCAATGTATTCTCTCGCTCATAGTTTTTTTGGTATCTGTTATAGAAGCCAAAGAATGCATGGTGACGTAAAATTTTGAAATATCTTCGGCTTCTTCTCGAGCTGTGGTTTGAATAGGTAATTGAGCGATCTTTAAAGCTATATCTGGTCTGGTGGGAGAAAATAATCCAAATATTTCGGTCGTTAATTGCGCATCGATCATTTCAAAATGTTCGTTGTTATTTGGGCTACCTGTTTCTGGAGGAAAAAGACCAGCCTTCATTAAATCAAATGCTTTTTGATTAGAGACCCATAAGAAATTTTCCTCTTCAGGTTTTATATGCTTTAACCAACCATCACGTATTTGAGCTGGAGATAAGATACTAGTATCATTTATATAAAGAAGATGTTGGTACATATATTCAATATCTGTGTCATCATCTGACCCCCAAATTTCATGGGTGCCTTTAAACACAAAATTGATGGTGGAGGATAAGTCGCTTGGGATACCTTCTCCCCATATACTGGGTTGATCGGGTTTGCTCCAGTCCTCTCTAGTGTAAAAATCCCCAGTTTTAATTTTTCCGATTTTTCCGATTTTATCCATCTCTGTGACCAGTCCTGTCCAGTTAGCTATACATTGCCCCAGCCAAAAACCATATAATTGATCATAATAGGTGTCTCGTGAGATACTAATATATGCTTCTTCCTCATTGCGATAGGAGATTTTCGTAACCTCTTGCTTCTTGTCCTTTGTGTCACATGAGGTCAAAACAATTAAGGAGAATGTTATTACAATATATAATTTCATAGTTGCGGCTAATGGCTTATGTATATTGCGTAACGTGTAAAAAGGGTTTCATTTTCAAATAGGCGCAATTTTGAAATCAAGGGCTTGAAATCATACAGTTCCAGGGTACTAAGTTTTATTTCATCCCACAGGGACAACGAGCACAGGGATTTTCGATTTCTTGATCAGTTGGTTAGACACGCTGCCTAATAGCGCTCTATATAACAATCCATGATCATGATGACTGGCTATTAATAGATCGATGTCCAGTTTTTTCGATTCTTCGAGAATTATTTCAATCGTTGGGCCTTGAATCAACAAGGCAGTGGCATCAATATTTTTGGCCTTTAATGAATCGGCATAGTCTTGTAATGAACGATGTTCTTCACGCAATGTATCGGCGCGTGTATCACGAACAGATTGTGGGCCAACATCATTGCCAACAAAATCCGGATCAGGTGCCGCCACATGAAGCAGCCACACTTTGGATCCGAACGAGAGGGCTATTTCAATGGCTTTGTCAATTAAGAATTTTTCGGTGCCATCAAAATCAATGGGAACTAATATATTTTTCATGACCTTTTATATTTTAAGAATTAGATGTTTTCTACAGTCTTATGAAGATAATTAAAAATTCTAACTAATTATGCCCAATGGCTCTGTTGAATTCCAATTACCTCTCGTAAAATCTGGAAAAGCCTGTGGTGCGCCTCCATTAGCTACGGAAACTTCGCTCAATGGTGATACAGAGCTCCAAAGGCAGCCTTCATAAACATTTTGATCTAGCGGCAGTCCGTTTTGTAAACATTCAATAATGCGATATACCATCATGCCGTCCATGCCGCCATGTCCACTCTCCTTAGTTTTTTCATTAAGGCGTTTGTATAATGGGTGGTCGTATTTCTCATATAGAGCGGCCAAATGTTCACCTTGCACCCAGCTATGGTGGTTTTCTGTAACTCCTTCAAAACCGCCTTCAAAGGCCGCCCTGGTAGGGAAACCTGCAAGAATGCCTTTAGTGCCTTGTATCAAGTTATGACGAGAATATGGTCTCGGACTGGTCTCGTCCCATTGTACCATAATGGTGCGTCCTAAATTGGTTTTGATGATTGAGGTATTCATATCACCGCCTTTAAAATCGAGTTGGTTCCATTTATGGTCAGCAGCATAATTCTTTTCAGCATATAACTTACGCCCTAATGCCGGAGTAGAATAGGACACAATCGTATTGAAGGTGTCATCCGTTCTACCAATGTTCATATACTGTGCAACGGGACCCAGACCGTGCGTAGGGTAGAGGTTGCCGTTTCTGTTCGCATAATGTGGCGTGCGCCATGAGCCTGTACCACGTTCTTGTTCTTCCATCTGAAACCTGAGTTCATGAATATAAGCGGCTTCAGCATGGAGCAATTCACCAACGACGCCTTGACGACACATATTAAGAAACATAAGCTCATCACGACTGTAGTTCACGTTTTCCATCATCATACAGTGCTTTTGCGTACGTTCTGAAGTATTCACGATATCCCACATTTCTTCCAAAGTAACAGCGATAGGTACTTCTACAAAGGCATGGGCGCCGTTCTTCATGGCTTCAATGGCCATGGGTGCATGGTTCTTCCAGTTCGTAGCGATAAAAACCACATCAGGTTTTACCTCATCCAGCATGACTTTCCATTTATTCTCATCGCCATAGTAGAGAGCGACATCTTTATGTCGTTCCCCTTTGCCTATTTCATTGGCTTTGGTGCCCCACTTTCTTACATTATCCTCGTATAAGTCACTGATCGCAACCACTTCGGTATTTGGTAACATTGCCAAGAATTGCATATGATAACCACCACGAGCACCCACACCAATAAAGGCAGCTCGAATATTGTTAAGTTTCGGAGCGGCAAAACCACCCATATATTTCCCACCGGATCCAGGTATTTTTTCTTCTCCTTCTGCACAACTACTCAACAAAGGGCTGATGGCAATCGCCGCACCTGATAATGCGGTCTTTCTGATAAAGTCTCTTCTGTCTAGGTTTTTCATATGGATGTTTTTAATGTTACTTTAATACTTATCCCCGTGAGCGGATCATAGGGGTGTTTTAATATCCCCTTGAGGGGATTATAGGGGTGTTTTAAATCATTCCCTTGTGAGCTTTCTAGAGTTGTCTTTCAACTTTTTCACACCTCCCAATCCTTCGGATTACCCTCCTCAAGGAGGGAATTCATAGTCCCCTTGTTTGTTTTAATATCCCCTTGAGGGGATTATAGGGGTGTTATAGATTAATCCAATAACTCATTAACCGTATATTCTATATTCAATAAAACACTAAACATATTTTTTTTGACCTCTTCATTAGTAAATCTAAGAAAACGAACGCCATATTTTTCTAATCTTCCCTGTCGATTTGCATCATAAAGATATTTAAAATCATGACTGTTGCCATCTATTTCTATTACTAATCCAATTTCATGACAATAGAAATCTACAATATAATCCAACATTGGGACTTGTCTATGAAATTGAACCTTATAAGCGCGTTGTTTTATTTTTTGCCAAAGCAATACTTCAGGCAGAGTGCTATTCTTCCTTAGAGTTCTTGCAAACTCCTTTAGTTCAGACTTATATGGTATTATTTTGTTCGCCATAGTTTATATAATATCCCCTTGAGGGGATCATAGGGGTGTTTTAAATCATTCCCTCGTAAGCTTACTAGAGTTGCCTTTCAATTTTTTCACACCTCCCAATCCTTCGGATTACCCTCCTCAAGGAGGGAATTTGTTTATATATCTCCTTGAAGTAATCATAGGGGTGTTTTAATATCCCCTTGAGGGGATTATAGGGGTGTTTTAAATCGTTCCCTCGTAAGCTTACTAGAGTTGTCTTTCAATTTTTTCACACCTCCCAATCCTTCGGATTACCCTCCTCAAGGAGGGGACATGTTTAAATATCCCCTCGAGGCGTTGCACTGAGCCTGTTTAAGTGGGATCATAGCGTTATTTTTTAATGTGCTTCTAACCAATTGTCACCAATATCCAAGTCCACATCTAAAGGGACTTCAAGTGTATAGGCATTCTCCATTTCGGTCTTTATGAGTGATTTCATGATGTCTAGCTCTGGTTTGTAAACATCGAACACCAATTCATCATGAACTTGCAATAGCATTTTGGTTTTATAGTGTCCTTCTTCTAATTTCTTGTGAACGTTGATCATGGCGATTTTAATTATATCTGCAGCACTCCCTTGAATTGGGGCATTCACGGCGTTTCTTTCTGAGCCGCCTCTAACTACGCCATTTTGCGAATTGATGTTCTTTAAATAACGACGTCTGCCTAGAACGGTCTGTACGTATCCATGATCTCTCGCAAAATCTACTTGTTCACTCATGTACTTACGTAATTTCGGATACGTCTTGTAATAGGTGTCTATGAGTTCTTTAGCTTCCGTTCGGTTGAGGTCGGTCTGGTTACTTAATCCAAATGCTGAAACACCATAGATGATTCCAAAATTAACAGTTTTAGCATTACCTCGCTGCTCGCGTGTCACCTCGTTCAATGGTACATTGAATACCTTAGAAGCCGTAGATGCATGAATATCTTCACCATTTTTAAAGGCCGTGATCATGGTTTCTTCCTTACTCAAGGCGGCGATGATTCGCAATTCAATCTGTGAATAATCGGCTGCTAATAAAGTATAATCTTCATTTCGCGGAATAAAGGCCTTGCGCACTTGGCGACCTCGTTCGGTGCGTATGGGTATATTCTGTAAGTTCGGATTATTACTTGACAGCCGTCCTGTGGCAGCCACTGTCTGCATATAATCTGTATGAACCCGACCTGTGGTTGGCTCCACTTGCGTCGGCAATGCGTCCACATAAGTGCTCTTGAGTTTAGCCAAACCTCTATAATCCAGGATATTCTGGATGATGTCATGGTCCTTTGCCAGATAACTCAAAACATCTTCGGCAGTCGAATATTGACCGGTCTTGGTTTTCTTCGGCTTGTCCACTAATTTCATTTTATCAAATAGGATTTCGCCTAGTTGTTTTGGGGAGGCTATATTGAATTGTTCTCCGGCTTGTTCATAGATCTTGGTTTCAAGTATGGCGATGTCGCGATTCAAATCTTCTGAAAGCGAATTAAGGAACTTAGCATCCAGATTGATGCCTTCCAATTCCATATCGGCGAGAACGCGCACTAAGGGAATCTCGATGTCATCAAATAATTTCTGTGTATTGGCTTCTCCCAATTCTTTTTCGAAATGCTCCTTTAACTGCAGTGTAATATCGGCATCCTCGACAGCATATTCCGTTTGTTGTTCTAGAGGGACTTGTCTCATAGAAAGCTGATTTTTACCTTTTTTACCTATTAATTCGGTAATTGAAACTGGCGTGTAATTAAGATACGTTTCAGCAAGGACATCCATATTATGTCTCATGTCCGGATTGATGAGGTAATGCGCCAACATAGTATCGAACAATTTACCTTTGACTTCTAGGTTGTATTTTTTCAGCACTTTAATGTCATACTTAAGGTTTTGGCCTATTTTCTCAATGGTTTCATCTTCAAAAAATGGACGTAATTGTTCAATTAGCTCTTGAGATTCGTCTCGCTTTTCTGGAAATGGCACATAAAACCCCTTTCCTACTTCCCAAGAAAATGCGATGCCTACAAGTTCCGCCGTTATAGGGTTCAAGCCAGTCGTCTCCGTGTCAAAACATACGCTTTTTTGCTTTAGTAGATTTGATATGAACAATTTCAAGGCCATGCCAGGGGCTACACTTTGATACAAATGATCCGTGGTCGCAATGGTTTTTCTACCAGTAGCAGATACTGCTTTTTCTTCGGTGGGTGCAATATCACCACCGAATAATGAAAACTGCCCTTCACCTGCAGAAGTTTGTTTTTTAGGGGCTACTTTAGGTTCGCTTGTTTTTGAAACTTCCTTAGTTGCTTCTGCGGAGAATGTTTTATTGAAATTATCTATTAATCGCCTGAATTCAAGTTCCTGAAAAATGGTCATCACGCCTTCAATATTTGGTTCAGACATTTCAAAGTCTTTTGCATCGAATTCAACAGGCACATCCAATATGATCTTTGCTAATTCTTTTGAAAGCATTCCAAGTTCCTTGGCCGCTTCCACCTTTTCTTTCATCTTGCCTTTGAGTTCATGGGTGTTGGCCAGCAAATTTTCCATACTTCCGTATTGTGCTATGAATTTTTTGGCCGTTTTTTCACCTACACCAGGCAATCCAGGAATATTATCTGCAGAATCACCCATCATACCCAGAAAATCAATCACCTGTAAGGGACTTTCGACCTCAAATTTTTTCTGAACTTCAGGGATGCCCCAAGTTTCATAACCGCCACCAAAGACAGGTCGATACATGAAGATGTTCTCGCTTACCAGCTGCGCAAAATCCTTGTCTGGCGTTACCATGAAGGTTTTATAGCCTTCTTTTTCTGCTTTCTTGGCGAGAGTCCCTATAACGTCATCTGCCTCAAAACCTTCTTTCACCATAATCGGAATATGCATTGCTTTAAGGATGTCGTAAATGTATGGTACCGCAATTTTTATGGCTTCTGGCGTGGCATCTCGATTAGCCTTATATTCCTCAAACATCTCATTGCGAGACACGCTACCACCTTTGTCAAAACAAACCGCCAAATGATCAGGCCGTTCACGCTTGATCACATCCAATAGAGAATTCATGAAGCCAAGTATTGCAGACGTATCCGTGCCTTTTGAATTGATTCGTGGATTCTTTATGAAGGCATAATAGCCTCTGAAAATCAAGGCATAAGCGTCGACTAGGAAAAGTCGTTTTTGGTCTGACATGTTGGTTGTTTTATAAGAACATAAATCTACGAAACTTATGGCTTGAATTGAAATGCAATTTGTAATTTTCGACAGTAAAAAATCTATAGATGAAAAATTTCTCAATGGTCATACATGGTGGTGCAGGTACTTTGGTAAAAGGCCTCATGACATCTGAGTTGGAAGACCAATACAGGGCTACTTTAAAGGCCTCTTTAGACAAGGGTTATAGCATATTGGAAGATGGTGGTACTTCTTTAGATGCCGTTGAGGCTTCTGTTGAACTTTTGGAAAACTCGCCTCTATTCAATGCTGGGAAGGGATCTGTATTTACGGCAGAAGGCACACACGAAATGGATGCTGCCATTATGGAAGGCAAGAATCAAGAGGCAGGTGCCGTGTCTTTGGTAACGGGAATAAAAAACCCTGTATCACTGGCTCGCGATGTCATGGAGAAAAGCTATCATGTGTTCCTGGCCGGAGAAGGCGCCATGCAGTTCGCAAAGAGTAATGACCATGTCATTGAAGACCCGGAGTATTTTTATGATGAAGTGCGTTACCAGCAATGGCAGGGTATAAAGGACAGTGATACATTTCAGTTGGACCATAGTGTAAAAAAAGAAGGTAAATTTGGTACTGTTGGTGCCGTAGCCTGCGATAAATATGGAAATGTAGCTGCAGCAACATCCACTGGAGGTATGACCAACAAGAAATGGGGACGTGTAGGAGATAGCCCGATGATTGGTTCAGGAACTTATGCCAATAATAAAACCTGCGCTGTGAGTTGCACAGGAAGTGGAGAATTCTTCATTAGGGGTGTTGTGGCATATGATGTGTCATGCTTAATGGAGTATAAAAACATGTCTCTTGAGAATGCCGCAAATGAAGTGATCAATAAAAGGATTTTAGAAATCAATGGTGATGGCGGATTAATTGCCGTTGATGCAAAGGGTAATATCACCATGCCGTTCAATACCGAAGGCATGTATCGAGGCTATAAAACTTCAAAAGGCAACGAAGAGATCTCAATTTATAGGTAAAATCCCTTCGAAAAAGGGAGTCCTTTTAATTAATACTGATTTTTTTGGCGTTACCTAAAGGTCGCGCTTTTCACTATATCTTTTGCCAAAAAGCAAAAGGATGTCGCTGCAATCGCTAACGCGAGATCAAGAATCAATTCATGCTTCGTAACTTTTATTAATGAGATTCCTGCCTGCGTAGGAATTTAGATAAACGGAGCTTCAATAGGTAAGACGGTCACTTTTCGTTTTTTGATGTCGTACTGATCACTATTTGAAAGGACATGAACCGTAAGATTTGCCATGGTCATAGGCGTGCCATCTTCCAAATGTTTCTCATGGTTGATGGTAATTTTACTTCCGTCAAAAATTATGATCATTCCAGAGCCAATCACTGTACAGTCATTCCCGTTCTTAATGATCATACCGGTATCTTCTGCTAAACCAATTCCTATAAGGTTTGGGTATTTCGCGACTGCCTCAGATTGCCTTCCAAAACGACCCCTTTGTATGAAATGAGTATCTAATACCAATTCAGGAATAAACCCCAAACCTTCGCGCATGATTACCGCTCCTTTTATAAAAGCATCTGCAGCACTCCCTCCAGCAATCATTTTATTTGTCATGGCCATGGCTCCAGCACTAGTGCCAGCAATAACGAACCCTTCTTCATTCAAGTAGCGGTCCTTCATGACCTTATGAAGTGTTGTTCCTCCAATTTTATCAGAAATCTTGGATTGGTCACCTCCAGAGAACATAATGCAATTCGCAGTCTTCACTAAATCCAACGATGCTTGCCTATCTGAATCCGCTTTCTCCCTAATATCCAATATTTCAATATTTTTACAACCTAGTTTTTTGAAGGCGGCTAAATAATTTTCTCCCACTTCTTTTGGTATACTAGAAGCCGTAGGGATCACTACAATTTTCGCATCTATTCCTCCAGCTTCTCTTACCACATGGGATAATATACCTTCTTCAACGAATTCTAAGGTGTATTTTTCGTCCCCATGAATGCCCTTATCTTCATTTCCGCCAATGGGAATGAGCGTACCTTTTATCAACTGCATTGCATGTGCTTAAAAATTATATTGGGCAAAAATAAACTAATTTTTTCTATAGAAATTGTATATATTTATATTCTTTCGCATTTACTAATTTAACACTAATCAAAATGAAAATCGTCAGTATTAATGCCATGCGCGGTCCAAATTATTGGTCAATTCGCCGTCATAAACTCATTGTCATGGTCTTAGACCTTCAGGAAATGGAAGAATTGCCGTCCAATAAGATTCCTGGATTCGCCGAACGATTGAAAGAGAAGTTTCCGAGTATGTATTCGCATCGGTGTTCTGAAGGATGTGAAGGCGGATTTTTCATGCGTGTAGATGATGGTACCTGGATGGGTCATATCATAGAGCATATTGCCCTAGAGATACAAACCCTTGCCGGAATGGATACTGGTTTTGGTCGCACACGTGGTTATGGCGATAAGGGTGTTTATAATGTGGTCTTTTCGTATATTGAAGAAAGTGTTGGTCGCCATGCTGCCAAGGCTGCCGTAGATGTTTGTCAAGCATTGATCGATGGAAAAGATTATGATCTTGAAGATGATATTCAACGCATGCGAGAATTACGTGAATCTGAACGATTAGGGCCAAGTACTGGTTCTATTGTTGAAGAAGCCGTAAGTAGGGGTATTCCATGGATTCGACTGAATAAATATTCATTATGCCAATTGGGTTATGGTGCCAATCAAAAACGAATACAAGCAACAGTTACTAGCGAAACTAGTAGTATAGGAGTTGAATTGGCTTGCGACAAAGAAGATACCAAATACCTTTTAGAACAAGCGGAAGTCGAAGTGCCTAGAGGCGACATTATTCGTCGCGAACGAAGCTTAGAAGATGCTTGCCGTTATGTGGGTTACCCTTTGGTTATTAAGCCTGTTGATGGAAATCATGGTAGAGGCATTACGGTCGACATACAAAATTACGATGACGCGCTGGTCGCCTTTAATCATGCAAAAGAAAGTTCTCGTAGTGGTGCCATTATCGTAGAAAAATTTATCACTGGAGAAGATTATAGATTGCTAGTCATTAATAATAAGTTGGTAGCTGCTGCCATACGTACACCGGCTCACGTTGTTGGTGATGGAAAATCTACCATTCAAGAGCTTATAGATGAGGTGAACAAGGATCCAAGACGTGGATATGGTCATGAAAATGTCTTGACAAAGATCACGACAAACGACCTCACCAAGAACATTATAAAAGATGCTGGTTATACCGTGGATTCAGTCATCACAGATGGCGAAAAGTTGATTTTGAAAGACACGGCAAATTTAAGTACAGGAGGTACTGCCGAAGATGTGACTGATATTTTGCATCCTGCTAACGTAGCAATGGCAGAGCGTATTTCAAAGGTCATTGACCTAGACATTTGCGGCATCGATATTATGACCACAGACATCACAAAACCATTATCTGAAACAGGTGGTGCGGTTCTCGAAGTGAATGCAGGTCCAGGATTCCGGATGCATTTGGCACCGACGACTGGATTGCCAAGAAATGTAGCAGCCCCAGTCATCGATAAATTGTTTCCTCAAAAAGGGGATACTGGTCGCATACCTATAATAGCGATTTCTGGAACCAATGGAAAAACAACTACGACTAGATTGATTGCCCATATCGCAAAAATGAATGGCTATCGTGTGGGATATACCACCAGTGATGGGGTTTATATCCAGAATAGATTACTAATGAAGGGAGACTGTACTGGCCCTGCTAGTACTGAGTTCGTATTGAGAGACCCAACGGTCAATTTTGCGGTCTTGGAGTGTGCCAGAGGAGGTTTATTGCGCGCTGGACTCGGTTTTAAGAAATGTGATGTCGGGATCGTGACCAATGTGGCCGCGGATCACTTGGGATTGAGTGGTATTAATACAGTTGAACAATTAGCAAAAGTAAAAGGCGTCATCCCAGAAACGGTATTGCCCGATGGATATGCGATCTTGAATGCTGATGATGACCTAGTTTACGATATGAGGCGCACTGTTGAATGTAACGTCGCCTTATTTTCTATGGATGAGAACAATCCTAGAATTAAGGCATTACAGCGATTGAATGGCATAACGGCAATTTATGAAAATGGATTTGTGACGATTTGTAGAGGCGAATGGAAAATGCGCATCATGAAAGCTGAGGATATTCCACTCACATATGGAGGGAAGGCAAAATTCATGATTCAGAATGTGTTGCCCGCAATTTTGGCTGCCCATGTTCAAGGCATCAGTATCGAGGACATTAAAGCCGCTTTAGAAACTTTTATTCCATCCGCAACAACAACGCCTGGGCGTCTTAATATGTTTGAATTCAATAACTTTACTATCCTCTTGGATTATGCGCATAACCCTGCAGGTATGCGTGGCTTGCAAAAATTCGTAGATGAATTAGAATGCACAGTAAAAGTGGGTATTATTGCAGGAATAGGTGATAGGCGTGTTGAAGACAATAATGAGATGGGTAGCATTGCCGCCGAGATGTTTGATGAAATCATCATCAGGCAGGACAAACGCTTACGAGGAAAAACGGAAGAAGAACTCATCAAGATGCTAGATGATGGTATTAAAATGAAAGACCCAAACAAGAAGACCACTATTATCCCATCAGAAAAAGAGGCTATTACCTATGCGGTTAAAAACGCGGTAAAAGGGTCCTTGATCATTCTCTGTAGTGATGTGATTCCTGATGCCTTGGATCTGGTAAAAGAATTCAAGGAAAAAGAGGCTAAAGGCGAGTTGACTTTCGCTGATTAATCAACTTTTATTGAAATAATCAGATTGTATTTGTTCGTTCACACTATCTTGAAATTTCGTCATGCTAAACCATTGGTGTATGGAATATGAGCCTGTTTCGCCATTTTTATTTACAGCGATATAACCCACTTGAAAATTCTTGTAATTGCTATTGGGTTTGCTGACGATTCTACTAATGGCTTCTTCACAAGCTTCTTGAGGTGACTTACCTTGGCGCATCAACTCGACGACCAAAAAACTACCAACGGTTTTCACGACTTCTTCACCCAGTCCTGTCGCTACTGCGGCACCAATTTCATTGTCAACAAAAAGACCAGATCCTATTATTGGTGAGTCACCAACGCGCCCGGCCATTTTGTACGCAAGCCCACTGGTTGTACAAGCGCCTGATATATCCCCATTCTTATCTATGGCCAACATGCCAATGGTATCATGATTTTCTATATTGATAATAGGTTTGTATTTAGACTCGACTTTCCATTTTTCCCAGGCCTCTTTAGAGGCATCGGTCAATAAATCTTCTGGCTCAAAACCTTGTGATATGGCATATTGTTTTGCGCCTTCACCAGCAAGCATGACATGAGGCGTGTCTTCCATGACTTTTCTGGCTACAGAAACCGCATGCGTGATATTTTGCAGATATACGACAGCTCCACAATTACCGTGTTTGTCCATGATGCAGGCATCTAACGTGACTTTGCCTTCGCGGTCTGGCAAACCGCCTTTGCCCACAGATTGCCCTTTTTCGTTGGCTTCTTCGATCATGCAACCTTTTTCAACGGCATCTAAAGCGGTACCACCTTCTTGAAGTACTTCCATGGCCTTGGCTGTTGCGTCAATGACATGCCAAGTGGCTATTACCAAGGGTAATGTTGCTTTACCCGTGCCGTCCAAAGCTTTAGCGTCAGACGGTTTTGATTCTGTTTCTGCGCAACTAGCTAAAGAGCTGCCTACAGCCAATCCTACTCCGGTTAAAGAGGCGTTTTTAATGAAGTTTCTTCGTTTCATGTTTATGTTGGTTTTTAAAATATAGGTGTGGTGATCAGTAATTTAATTGTCAACTATTTTCAAACAGAAAGATAGCAAATATTGATAGTTTAGTTAAACTTATTTTAATTAAGCTATTCAAATGTTAAATTGCCGTATTTTTGTATAAATAACTCCTACTATGTTACGATGGATTGTATTCATTGTGTTTTATGCTTTACTCAGTGTTTATGGGTTCCAAGCTATAAAGACCATTACCAAGAATAGTTGGTTCCAATATGTTTTTATTATCTTGGCACTATTGGTCATTGGTAATTTCATCTATAATTTCACGGGTGCTTCAGAGGGGCGAGTCTTAACACCTCCTAAAAGCTATGCCTTTGGTTTTCTATTGGCTTTCATGGCGCTTAACTTGGTAATTGTACCTATTTTATTTGCTGAAGACATCGTTAGGATTGCATCTGGAGTGTATGATAAGTTAACTGCGAAAGAAACATTTTTCATGCCTTCTCGAAGACGATTTGTTAGTCTCATTGCCCTTGGATTGGCTTCGTTGCCTTTTGGTGCGTTGCTTTACGGAATGCATAAAGGGAAATACAATTTTAAGGTGTTGGATTACACATTATATTTTGAGGATTTACCTGAAGCTTTCGATGGGTATAGAATCACACAAATAAGTGACATACATTCTGGTAGTTTTGACAATCGTAAAAAAATTGAATACGCTGTTAACTTAGTCAATGAGCAAAAGTCAGATACTATTTTGTTTACTGGTGATATGGTGAATAACAAGGCTTCTGAAATGACACCTTGGAAGGAATTGTTTGGCGAATTAAGGGCAAAGGATGGCGTTTATTCGGTGTTGGGTAATCATGATTATGGTGATTATGTGACTTGGCCGACAAAGGAAGAAAAAGAGCAGAATCTTGAAGAGTTGAAAGCGATCCAAAAGGAAATGGGGTTCGATTTGCTTCTTAATGAAAGTAGATTCATTGAAAAAGATGGTGAGCGAATTGCGCTGGTAGGTGTTGAGAATTGGGGTAAAGGCGGATTCAAGAAAGCAGGGGACCTTAAAAAGGCCGCTTTAAATATTGATGCCAATGATTTCAAGATCTTAATGAGTCATGACCCTTCGCATTGGGAAACAGAAGTGATACAAGATGATTATCATTATCATTTGACTTTAAGTGGGCATACACATGGAATGCAATTTGGCATTGAAATCCCTGGTTGGATCAAATGGAGTCCTGTAAAATGGCGTTATAAGTATTGGGCAGGCATTTATAAGGAGCTCGGACAATATATCAATGTTAATAGAGGGTTTGGTTATTTAGGCTATCCAGGACGTGTTGGTATCTGGCCGGAAATTACTGTAATCGAGCTCAAAAAAGGCACTCCCACTGCTTAATTGCGTGGAAATGTTATATTTGTATTATAGACATTGATTTAAAACTTTAAGTATGTCAAAATTCGGGGAATTAATAGACGTGAAAATTCCAGTTCTATTAGATTTTTATACTGAATGGAATGATCAATCTACTGCCATGCATCCTGTATTGCGAGATGTTGCGGCAGCACTAGGTGATAAAGCCAAAGTCATCAAGATTGATGTAGATAAGAATAAAGAACTCTCCGAAGCACTCCGTGTAAAAGGATTGCCTACACTTATTATCTATAAGAATGGTGAAATGAAATGGCGCCAAAGTGGTGAGCAAGATGCCAATACATTAATTGGGATCATCCAAGAATATATCTAAGCGATTTTTTCGAATTTGTAACCCTCTTTACTAAAATGATCCAGTACTTTTGGAAGTGTATGTCGCACATTCTTAAGCGCTTTCATACTATCGTGCATCACGATAATACTTCTATTAGACGCATTGTCTATAATGTTGGAAAGACATTCTTCCTCAGAAATAGTTTGAAGCCAATCCTTGGCAACAACATCCCACATAATTATTCTGTAACCTAGAGCTCTTAGTCTTTTACCTTGTTTTCTTTTTATACGTCCATAGGGCGGGCGAAATAACTTTGGTATATTATGTTCTTTAATTTTTTCTTCTGCCTCCAAGGTGTTTTCTATATACTCAGATGTATCGGTTTTCCAGCCTTCGGGATGATCTTGGGTGTGATTGCCAATGGCATGGCCTTTGGAAATGACCTCGTTGAAAATTTGAGGATTTTTTTCGACGTTTGATCCAATGCAGAAAAAAGTGGCTTTGGCGTTGTATTTATCAAGTTCTTTCAAGACAAATTCAGTGGCTTCAGATTCTGGGCCATCGTCAAAAGTGAGATAAAGAACCTTCTCCGTAGAATCTTTTCGTTCAGAAAAAAAATCCCAAACATAGTTATGGAATAATTTCTTTATGAAACTTGGGGTTTTTGCTGGAAAAATCATGGTTATTCTTGTTTCAAGCTATCTATGATCATCTTGATGCTATCTTCATTTTCTGGTAGATCTGCATCTTCTGGTACTAAGTTTATATCATCAGCATCGTTCTCATAGAAATGATTGAATAATTTTAAATGATTCCTGAATGCATCCATTTCTTCATCTGCTTTGTCCTTATCATATAATGCAACAATGCCAACTAAACTTTTGTAACGCTCAATATCCGTGATGATGTCTTCCGCAAGATCATACTGCTTATCAACCTCTAATTCACTATAATATTTCAGGTTTTCCTGATACTTGGCAGAGACCTGCATATATAAGTTACGTGCCTTCTCATCGGAACCTACTTCATAATAGGCGCTGATATATGGTTCGAGTAATGTATAATAACCAAAATACTCAACAGGCATTTTTTCAATGGCCAGATCCGCAATTTCTTCTGCTTTTTGGGGTTCGTCTTCGTTTATGAACTGCTCTACTAATCTCGCCAAATTGCCTCTGTAGGTTATTGCATTCTTTCGCGTTTCAGTGTCATGGTAAATATTATCACTTTCACTATTTCCCCAATTCCATTTTTTTACTTTTTCGTACATTAATTCAGAGTCAACTCGACCCATATCAAATGGGTTGGCACGGTCTACAGGTGTATAAATAGGAACTAATTTGTAACACATGCCATCAAGCTGTAAATAATCCTTCATCCAAATATAATCATCTTCTGAAAATGCGCCACCTGTAAAATAAATTGGTCGTTTCCACTCATTATTTGCGACTATATCCAACATCAACAAACGGTTTTTATATAGTGCGCTACCTTTTATCCTAATGTCGATATAAGGCACAATTTCATCAGCATCTTCAGGTTTTACCACGCCATTCTCCAAAACAGTTGCCTTGTCCACCGGAATGCGAACATGCTCTGTAGGAAAGTAGTTAGAATTTAAGTACTGATTAGGGTAGTAGCTAACATCTTCACCGGATTGCTGTAAGATATATTTGACCTTTGTCTTTGGATTGTCATTGCCTATCCAATTCAAAAAATCCTTGATATTCATTGTGTCTTTGGTGATTGGCTGTTTCACTACATAGTCACGTGTACCATATTTGTACTGGTCATGAGTAAATTGAGATGGTATCGGGTCACTTTCGTAGGCCTTTCTTTTCATTTGATCAATATACCAATCGGTTTGGAACAGACTTGTGTTTACAACTCTTACATCGGTTCTATAGCCTTCAATTTCTTGGGCATACCAAAGTGCAAAAGTGTCATTATCCCCGATGGTGAAAAGTATGGCATTCTCTGCGCATGAATCTAAATATTTGTGGGCCATGGCCTGAGCCGTATACTTACCTGATCGATCATGATCGTCCCAGTTATTCGCCGCCAAGATACCTGGTACAAGAATCAAGCAGATCACAGTTATTATGGGAGCCATGAGTTTGCCAGAAGTGTATTTCTGCAAGGCATTGTAAATGGCGTAAACCCCAAAACCGATCCATATGGCAAACACATAAAATGAGCCCACAACGCTATAATCTCGTTCTCGCGGTTCAAAAGGCCGTACATTGGTATACACTTGTATGGCCAGTCCCGTAAACAGGAAGAAAACCAACAAGACCCAAAAGAGTTTCTTGTCCGTGTTGAATAGGAAAAATAAACCAATTAAACCTAGAATCAATGGTAGAAAATAATACATATTTCGACCCTTGTTATTTTTCATATCGCTAGGCAGGTTGTCTTGCGACATGTCCAAATGCCATTCGTCAATTGGCTTAACGCCACTGATCCAGTTCCCGTGATTATTGTATTTCCCTTGTATGTCATCCTGACGTCCAACAAAATTCCACATAAAATAACGCCAGTACATATACCCCAATTGATATTCTAATAGGTATGAAACATTACTACCTAGACTCGGTTTTTCTATATCTATGTACTGTCCGAAGCGTTTCAGGAATTTATGGTAATCTTCATAATCGACCATGCCACGTGCAATATCATTCCTGAAATCATTAACATTTTTACGAAGATCATTTTCCATCTGGTAATCTGGTTTGATCTTAAAATCCAAATAACCAGTGAACAACAAATAATTTTCTGCATGCTCCGTACTCCACATCCTTGGTAAGATAGAAGCGTGTTCTGAGTTGTAGTTTTGCTTGGCCCGCTCATATTCGTTTACAACGATATACTCGCCTTTATCCTTGTCTTTTTCGTATTTAGGTTTATCGTCTACATAAGGATCGTTTTCATCTAATCCAGAATATTGATCTGTGAATTGAGGTCCATAGAATAAGTGTGTTTCTGGATATTGTTCTAGATTATAATATGCTAGTAATTCACGTGCGCTCGAAGGATTATTTTCGTTTACTACCACATTGGCATTGGCGCGAATTGGTAACATCATCCATGAGGAGAATCCAATTGAAATGAATAACACACATAATAGCAAAGTGTTTGCTAATTTCAATTTCTTGTCTCTTGTGTATTTCAAACCGAAATAGAATCCAGCGATTATGGTCAATCCTGCGATGATGCTTCCTGAATTAAAAGGCAATCCTATGGAATTGACAAAAAATACTTCCGAGGCACCAAAGAAGGTAAGCGCATTTGGTAATAATAATTTGAAGATGGCCAATAATACCGCAACTACAGCTACATTGGCGATAATGAAATTCTTAACCGTTACCTCCTTGTAATTCTTGAAGAAATATATGAGACCGATAGCTGGAATGGTTAATAAACCCATAAAATGAACTCCAAAAGATAGGCCAATAATGAACGAGATCAATATTAACCATTTATTGCCACGAGGCTTATTCATATCTCTTTCCCAACGCAAACCTAGCCAAAACATACCCGACATTATAAGTGTCGCCATGGCATATACTTCTGTTTCCACGGCATTAAACCAAAAAGAGTCTGTAAAAGTAAATGTCAATGACCCTACCAAGGCACTTCCAAGAATGGCATAGGCTTGACCTGTGGATAATTTATCTTCTTTTCCAACAAGTTTGCGCAATAACAAGGTTATGGTCAAGAACATGAACAAAATTGTAAAAGCACTGGAAAATGCGCTCATCATATTCATCATCAATCCAATTTGTGATGGATCTGTGGTAAACATGGAGAAAAACGCACCGAACATTTGAAATAAAGGAGCTCCAGGAGGATGTCCAACTTGTAATTTGGAAGCGGTAAGAATATATTCTCCAGCGTCCCAAAAACTAACGGTAGGTTCAACAGTCAAACTGTATGTGATCAATGCGACAGCAAAAGAAACCCATGCTAAAATGGTGTTCCATTTATTGAAATTGAAGTGAGCCATATAATTTAGTGATTTACTTGAGGGCGAATTTAAGAATAAAAAGATTAGACTATGAATTTTTTAAGGAAACGTTAAGTATTGTGAGTTTAGTGTGTATACTATTTTTCAAGTTTTATGCCTAAATTGTTTGTGCAAATAAAAGTTTGTTCTAAATTTGCACTCGCATTTCAGGATATTGGCCTATGGTGTAACTGGCAACACATTGGTTTTTGGTACCAAAGAGTCTAGGTTCGATCCCTAGTAGGCCAACTAAAATGTTAACCTCATTCTTTTTTTTGAATGGGGTTTTTTGTTTTGCGTAATAATGATCATGTGAAGAGAAGTTTATCCTGAGTATTTTCGACTATTCTCAATATAAACTCCGCCAAAGGGTGCTCTAGTGAGCCTGCAAATTTTGGATCTTGTTCATTGATTTAATCAGGATTTTATTTTTTCATCTAACATCTAACATCTAACATCTAACATCTAACATCTAACATCTAACATCTAACAT
>RCNB010000351.1_pt1 | contig 41155 bp, 31 predicted proteins | sample 2041321 | NCBI WGS metagenome assembly RCNB01 (sample SAMN09708232, study PRJNA481090) | Marine sediment metagenome, whole genome shotgun sequencing project.
GGAACCTTTCCAGCATTACGTAGGGCCTTCGTTGCCTTTTTGCCCACGCTTTCTCTTTCTGATCCTTTAATTGTAATTGACTTCATTGTGTAAATTATAGATTACTGATTATTAATTATTATTTGTTCCGCTCGGTTTCTCTATACTGCGGAGAAGCCTACATCAAAAATTTCGATGCTATCGAGGTATTGTGATGTACCCTGTGCATGACATCTGCAAATAGGTCGGCACAAGTCAATACTTTTACTTTGCCGTTTACTTTTTTTATGGGAATAGAATCGGTAACGATCAATTCCAGTAATTGTGATTTTTCTATTTTTTTATAGGCATCGCCCGATAGAAGACCATGGCTGGTAATTGCTCTTACGCTTAAAGCTCCTCGCTCCATCATCAGGTCGGCCGCTTTGGTAAGGGTTCCGGCAGTGTCGACCATATCGTCTACCAAGACTACGTTTTTACCCCGTACATCACCTATCAATTCCATGTGTGATATAACATTGGCCTTTGCCCGTTGTTTATAACAGATAACCACATCGCACACCAACGCCTTTGAATAGGCATAAGCTCTTTTTGAACCTCCCATATCCGGTGAGGCTATCGTTAGATTATCTAAATTCAACTTTTTCAAATAGGGCAAGAACATTGTAGAAGCGAAAAGGTGATCTACCGGTTTTTCGAAAAAACCCTGAATTTGATCCGCGTGAAGGTCCATAGTGATTATTCGGGTGGCCCCTGCCGCCTCCAGCATTTTAGCGATCAGTTTTGCTGCTATGGGCACCCTTGGCTTGTCTTTTCTATCTTGTCTGGCCCAACCAAAATAAGGCATTACCGCGGTAATGTGTCTGGCCGATGCCCGTTTTGCCGCATCTAGCATCAGCAGCATTTCCATAAGGTTCTCGGAGCTCGGGTGGGTAGATCCAATGATAAAAATACGTGCTCCGCGTACCGACTCTTCGAACGAAGGTTGAAACTCACCATCGCTATATCTTGAAAACAGTACGTTGCCCAGTTTTGCACCATATGACTCGGCAATTTTTTTTGCCAGTATAGTGCTCTGCGTACATGCGAAAATTTTGGGCTCAGGAACTTGATAGGGCATGGGTAATGTATTGTGAACTAGTTTATTGACATCCCTTTTTTTAAGGGAGGTGCAAATTTAGAAATTTATTTGTGTTGCTAAAGGATAAATGTTGTTATTTTTAGGTCGGAAATCAAATTATTTTATAATTTTGCAGTCGGTTTTTGCCTTGGTGGCGGAATTGGTAGACGCGCTGGATTCAAAATCCAGTGTCTTCGGACGTGCGGGTTCGATTCCCGCCCAAGGTACGAAAAAGCTTAGATGAAAATCTAGGCTTTTTTTGTGCTCAGGCACAACATTTGCGTTTGTGGTTTAAATTATAGTATTGGGATGGGTTTGATTTCTTTTAAGTATCCATAATTGGATATAGAGGTAAAAAATAGAGAAACACTCCTGTAGATGCTGTAAAACCAAGGCATTCTTTGGTGACATTACGAACCAATATCAATCTAATTAGTTAACATATCAAACCGAAGAGGTGTTGGATGATGTAGTTGGCTTTTTTGATTGATGGCGCGCTTTTTAATGCGCTTTATCCTTGCTGGCAAATCGTTTACTTCATATTAATAAGCCAGCTTCCGTCTTCAAACCAGTAGGTCTCCAAACCATCAAGCATACCTTCCAACTGCAGCGTATTGAAATAATTTTCGATGAAGTTAAGGAACAAGGGGTCGTTGGGCGCAACGGCAATTCCGATGGGCTCTAGGGTAAAAGGCTGATTCAAGGTAGCCAAGTCCGCTTCCGGATTACGCATCATGGTGAGTCTACAAACAGGGTAATCGGCAACCATCACATTTACCTTATCCTCAAGGAGGTTTTTTACGGCCGCATCATAATCATCAGCCCCAATAAAAATGGCCTCTTTCAGCAATGTTTTTACAAATTCTTCACTAGTTGACCCATTTAGTGCCGTTATTTTTAAATTGGGTTGATTGAGGTCTTCCACTTCCTGGGCCTTTGCCAGCGTGGCCGATTTTGTGAGGATTGATTTGCCCGATACGATATAGGGCCCAACAAATGGCACTTTTAGATTTCTTTCGGTAGTGATCGACATCCCCGACATAACAACATCTACAGTTCCCTTTTCAAGTGCAGGCAACAGCTCCTGAAAAGGCATTTGTACGATTTCCAATTTCAACTTCATGGCGTCCGCAAGCAATTTTGCCAGATCCACCTCAAAGCCCATCAAAGAACCATCTTTAGATGCCATGGAAAAAGGGGGTTGATTACCGGTCATTCCGATCTTTATCACGCCACTTTTGGTGATTTTACCGAGGTTATTTTGCGCATTGACCTGAAGGCAAATTAGAAATATAAAAGAAAGCGTGAATACTGATTTGATAATGGTTTTCATGGTGATTCGTGTAAAGTTGGGTTACGAATTATTTAATATGTATATCGTTAAAAATTTGATTTTTGTATAATTAGAAATAGTTAAGAGGTCATCGAATATTTCTCGATATGGTAAGGAGCCTATATTTAAATCGATATCAGACCGCGTTATTTATTAGTTACGGCCAAGATAGAAAGCTGCTCCAAGCATCAGTTGGGCCAAATTGCCGTCTGATGCAATATCGAGTGATTCATACTCAAGTCGAATTGCGAGGCGCCGAACCTTCAAACCAGCACCGAGGCCCCATAAAAAATTTGTGGAGTTCTCCGAAAAGTATACAGGCCCTACTTGATTATCAGATTTGGCAAAAAATGCGCCTGCTTTGGCAAAAGCAAAGATAGGGCCGATGTTAAGCTTAGCCCGAGCCGCAACATCCCAACCTGTAATCTTGGCTTGCAGGTCGGTAGAATTCAAGGAAGTTTGCACTTTACCCAAATCTCGGTAGCCGCCCTCTGCACCAATAAATTTTTTTCCGAATCCCGCAAAAACTTTATAACCAAATCCGTTTTCTTCGATTTTAAAATCACCTCCATCGAGGTCGGTAAGATCTTTATTTATAAAGGAATTGCCAATGCTTCCACCTACATAAAATTGCGCAAATGATGCAACAGAAAAGGAAAGAAAAACTAGCGTCAGGATTGTAGTTACGGTTTTCATAATTCATCAAATATTAAAAAGCTACGATTAGTTTGCTCTTTGGAATTTGACCCCCTCTCCGAATCGGAATCGTGCAAAGAAGCCCCAGTTACTAGATTTAAATTTAAAGCCATCGGTTACCCGAAAACCAGGCCTCCAATCAATTCCAATAGTCAATGGAAAATCGAATGAATATTCTGAACCGAAGTTTCCGGCAATGTCAAACTCAAAGTCATTCTCAAACCAAAATTCCGGGCCGACACCTGGGTAAAATTTAAGCCCTGATGGCCCTTCTGAAAGGGTAAACAGCCAATCGAAATATCCTGCGACCCCGAAGTTGTCCATGTATACTACAGGGTGGATTCTGGGAGCTGCAGCCAATGGTATGGTTGCTTCAATAGAGAAGTTATCGCCACCTCTCAGGCCTACTTCCCAATTGGATTGGGCCTGAGAATAAAATGAAACAGCGGTTAGGCTTAACGTTAGCGTGATAATAAATATTGATTTTTTCATAATTATAAGGTTAGTTGAAAATAGATAAATTGCTTTATATGGCGTGTGTGTTCTCCTCTTGATTACCGATCGATTAGTGATTGGTCATATTTTTAATTTCTGAAGCAATTTAGATTTTTCCAGAGCGCAATCGCTGATTTTGGAGAAAAATAAAACACCAGCTTGCCGGCTCATTTTTGTACGAGTTGATATCTTTATTTTTCTTAATTATACAGACACTAATTTCATTTTGTATTAATGCTTCAAATGAAGATAAGTTTATACCAAATTATGCAATTCTTTTAATTTCTGTTTCATAGTGCCCATGCTTTTTTAAAATATCGACAAAATCTTCCTTTTCCGATACGAAATCGAACTCCTATTTGAATTTAGTAAATTGGTTTATTCGCGATATTTGGTGCACAAACACTTATGAGAAATGCAAAAAAGATACTACCTCTACTATTGTTCTCATGTATGTTTTTTAATTCATATATGTACACGAATTTATAACACTAGTGCAGTCAATTTGTCGAAATAACGCCCTATGACAAAAAACAATAAAACCTGTAATTTGAATCTATTATAGAAATTGGTTTAGGGGTAAGTTACTTTCTGAATTTTTTATGATAGGTGCAAGAACGAACTTGCCTGTATATATTTAGGTGGCCAGTTTAATTTTCAATCTTTTCGGCTTCTGTTGCCTGCTGTTTTTTAGGGCGGGTCAACTTTTGGAGAACTGGACTAGGGTTTTTTATAGAAACCTTTGTTGGCAAAAGTTTCATTTTCTGCCCATTAAATTGATTACATATCCAAGAGCAAAAATAACAAAACCGATCAAGCTAATAGGAGGCAGTCCTCCAGGCCAATTGCTTGGGGTAAGCCACCCATTATACCCCATAAAAAATAAATGCATAAGGGCAAAAAGTCCTGCTATTAAAAGGAAATTCCGTGAGGTAATAAAGCGGATGAAGGCCTTGTCTTCACTTAAGTGTGTTTGAAAACTCAAGTTGTATCCCCAAAGAATTACAAACGACAAAATACCACCGAGCATACTCATGCCGCCCATAAAAGTCAGCGTTCTGTCTGCCTCAAAAAAGTTACCAAAAACAGCTGGACTAAATAACATAAAACTTATTAATGCATGGACTAATGCCAATAGGAAGCCAGTCATGCCTAAGGCTTTGCGCGCATTAAGGAAGCTTTCAGGAACTTTTACCCCGAGATTTTTTAATGGGCCAAAACCAAAATTCAATGTTATTAGAACGTATGCAGCAAGTGCAAAGCCTTTGTTTAACGTATAAAAGGGTACATCTTTCCAAGGGATAGGGCCCACAATATGATAACGCAGAATTGCATATCCAACCGAGAATGTGCATACCAGAGCAATTAGGATACCTGCCGAATTTTTTGAGTACGTTGATGTGTTCATTTTTTTGTCTGAATCTCTATTATGTTATGAGTTGAATATTTATTCCCAATCTCTTTTTTGCCAATATCAAATTTAGATTCGAATTCTTGCGAATCTATTTCGCCTTTTTGATTTTTAATTTCCAAATCCAACAACAATATCATTTCTTCCAAGGATTTTTGATAATATTCTACGGTCTCATATTTTGTCAGCTTTCTCAAATTAATTAATCCACTATAAATATAATTATGCGAAAATTCAGATATATTTTTAGAGATTAATTCGTTTGAAATTATAGTTTCTAACAGATCAGGATACGGAATTGGGTTTGAGGATTTAGCTTCTTCTATAATCTGATTGTTATTTGTTATCGTATCCATTTCAAGTTCAATAACAGCATTGTTAAGGCTTTTTACATATTGATTGGTATTTGTCAATATCAATTGTGCGGTATGTAAAAGTTTTATAGTGTCAACCTTTTCCTTATTTCTAATTCTCGAATTGGTTAATGATATTGCAATTAAGACACCAGCCAATGTTGCAATTAATGTTAGTATAAATGATACCCATTCACTTTTTCCTATATGTAATCCCTTTAATTTAAATTCCATTTATTTGAATTTTTCAAATGCACCATCACTGTTTGTATATGAAACCTTGCGTACGACATCTGCGTGAGCAGTGGGCGAGTTAGTGCGGTGGCGACACAAACCTTTCGATTAAGCACCTATTTGCTAAGATATAAAGACGTTGTTGCCATTTCGTTGTTTACAGTTATCCTCTTTAATTCAATACGCTTTTTTAATATTTTCGCTTCAGATTATGTAAAGTCAGCAAGTATATCAAATTCTTAGAACTGATATTAGAAAGGACTCTCGCCGTTATTTATAACAACTCTATAACCATCTAAATCTTTGAGCCCCTCATTCTCAGTATGGGTTAAACGATGTAACTTTTTTAAAACCAGAATTAGAAATTATACTTATTGCATTTTTGTATTCTGACTCATCTGGAACATAAAATACGAGTAGATTTTCTAATGAGGGCGCCTGTCCTGTTTTTTCTTTTGTGTGAGTAGTAAATTCCAAGTGATAATGATGCTTTGGGTGTCCTACCATTTTCCAACTAAAATCATTATGACCATCAAATCTGCCTATCACTTCAAAGCCAAGTTCTTCAGCTTATATTTTAGTTATCTCTTCTAGATTATTAGTTGGTCTACCAACGCTCATTACTGCATTTTTAGGTATCATTTTTCTTAATGAATATTTCAATCAATTGTGGGTTTTTGTATCAAACTGTAAAATTAAATTATAATTAGTTCGCGTACGTTCCGCAATGTCTTGTTCTGAAATAGGGTTACAGATTAAAATTGATTTACACTGTTAATTGAGATACCCTATTTGGAGGTCTTTGCAAATAAAACCTGCTCTTTCGAAAAGCCTTTATTAGCTGTGATTTGTAAATGTTGTTGTGCTTGTGTTATTTTATTTTTCCAAGTCTTTATTAATTAATTCAATTATTTTATGGCATTTTGTCTTCATTGATTCAAATTTGAATATCATTTCTGAAAATTCAAAGACAGCAAGTGCAAAACCATTTTTTTGTTTTTGGTCTTGAAACATGCCTTCAAAATCTTCTTTTTTTAAACTCCCTAAGTCACCCATTTTTCCATTGGAAAGCTGATAGAAGTAATTTTTGCCCATAGAATTAATGTCTAGCGTATTATGAGAAGGTTTATATAAAGTCTCTTCCGCGTCAAACCTAAAGTGGTCTTCATTGTATTTCAATTTCTTGTAAAGCACCTGCAAATTAAGTAAGTCCGTTTTTATAGAGTCGCTAGTGATAATGGCAAGATTACCAGAGTATATTAGCTCCTGAAAGGTGTTGTCAATTAGAAAAAAACGTTGCCATGTATGAATACTAACAATGTTCTTGTTGAAGATATTCCAATCATCCACCGGTTCCCCATTAAAGTTTTCAATCAGCTTATTGGCTGAGCTAATTTGCGCGTTACGGTTTTTGATGAATTCTTCAAGTTCCAGAATGGAGAGTTGCAAATCATTTCCTATGTTTTTCAGATAGGCTACTTCTTTGGTTCTTGTTTTTCTTACTTCATTGAAGTTATTGATTTGTAATGCTATCAAAATTCCTATTACCACGAGAATAATCTCTCCCAAAGCATATTTAAAGTATTTTCCACTTCTGCCTTCTGTAAGTAAGTTTTGTCTAATTTTTCGAAAGAATTTCATCATTTGTTAGTTGGTCATAATGAAGCACAACAATTGGATAGCATCATTGATGATATCCAATTTATAGAACCAAGATAACAAAACCTTAATATCCATGAACGAAATAGTTGCTACACGGGTATAAATTCCAATCGTTTTGGTGGTACTATGCCCACATGAAGGTTCGTTGCAAACCTACGAAGTTACCCTGATCAAACGCTTTGTGAAATATTTTGAAGAGAACGAGACAGGGGTTTACGATGATTTGGAAAACTCAAACTGTTTCGGTATCACAAATTAATTACGCAAATCTTCAAGTAGTTCCTACTTTCCCAAAAAGCAAAACGCATATCTTTGTCGGATTAATAAATTATCGCTGAATTATGACAAAAGCGCTCTATGTTGCTACCCTAGAATCCCACAGTGGCAAATCTTTGGTTGTGCTGGGTTTGATGCAACTGTTACTTGGTAAGATGGCTAAAGTAGGCTATTTCAGACCTGTAATTGATGATGTCAAAGCGGGAGCAATAGACAATCACATCAATACCGTTGTCTCTCATTTCGATTTGGATATTCCGGTCGAAGATGCCTATGCTTTAACACAGAGTGAGGTAGTTGACCTATTTAACAATGGCAGGCAAGGTGATATTCTGGATGCTATTATTTCCAAGTACAAACAACTCGAAGAACGGTTTGATTTTATTCTCGTAGAAGGAAGTGATTTCTCTAGTGACGGAAGCATCATCGAATTCGATTTGAATATCGATATCGCCAAGAATCTCGGTATTCCAGTTATATTGGTAGATAATGCGAGAGGCAAGACCCTTGAAGAATTTTGTGGCAATTTGGAATCGGCTGTAAATACCTATATTCAAAAAGGCATTAAAATTCTTGGTGTTGTGGCTAACAAAGTCAGCCCAAAAAATGTTGATTTGGTCAACAAGCGACTAGAAATAGAATTGAAAGACAAAACGGTTGCTTTCACCGTACCAAGAGTAAAAAACCTATCTCATCCTACCCTTCACGAAATTTTGGAATCCCTAGACGGGAAAGTTCTTTTTGGGGAAGAAAATTTAGACAATCAAACGGGAAGTTTTGGTGTAGGCGCCATGCAGTTGCATAACTATCTGAGCCATCTTCGGGATAATAGTTTGGTTATTACCCCTGGAGACCGATCCGATATTATTCTAGCAGCTTTACAAGCGAACCTATCTGATAATTATCCCACAATATCGGGTATCGTACTTACCGGTGGTATGCTTCCTGAACCTTCAATATTAAAGTTGTTGGAAGGTTTTGAATCTCATGTCCCGATCATTTCGGTTCAGCAAGGTACCTTTGATACTGCTAACTCCGTTGGCAATATCAAGTCGAAAATTTACGCAGAAAGCAAACAAAAGATTGCGACTTCCATAACACTTTTTAATTCTCATATCAACGGTGAATTATTGCTAGAGCGTTTAAAAACCTTTGAACCGAAGGGCACGACGCCAAGAATGTTTCAATACAATCTGCTGCAACGGGCAAAAGCACATAAAAAACATATCGTACTGCCGGAAGGGGAAGATGCCAGAATTTTGGAGGCGGCCAGTGAATTAAGTGCTTTGGGTATTGTTGATATTACCCTTTTGGGGAATCGGGAGCAGCTAGAAAAGAAAGCCATGCAGCTAGGCATCGATATTTCGCATCTGAATAGTATCGATCCGGCTACAGCGCCTAATTTTGAGAGCTATGCCGCGACCTTTTACGAATTACGAAAACACAAAGGCGTTAATATGGATGTGGCCAGAGATACTATGCTCGATGTTTCTTATTTCGGAACAATGATGGTCTATCAAGGTGATGCCGACGGAATGGTCTCGGGTGCCGTTCATACCACGCAACATACCATACGCCCAGCTTTGCAGCTTGTAAAGACCAAACCTGGCATCGGAGTAGTATCCTCTGTCTTTTTTATGTGCTTGGAGAACCGGGTTTCCGTTTTTGGAGACTGTGCCATTAATCCGAACCCCACAGCAGAGCAATTGGCCGAAATCGCTATTTCCTCGGCCGCTTCAGCCGAAGCTTTTGGAATCAAAGCGAAAATTGCCATGCTATCGTATTCTTCAGGAAGTTCAGGACAAGGCGAAGATGTTGATAAAGTTAGAAAGGCAACCGAATTGGTAAAAAGTACACATCCAAATCTTCAGATTGAAGGTCCTATACAGTATGATGCTGCTGTTGATCCTTTGGTAGGTAAAAGTAAATTACCCGATTCGGAAGTCGCGGGCCAGGCTTCCGTTTTGATTTTTCCCGACCTGAATACAGGCAATAATACGTATAAGGCCGTTCAACGGGAAACAGGTGCTTTGGCCATAGGTCCGATGCTACAGGGGCTCAACAAACCCGTAAATGATTTGAGTAGAGGCTGTACTGTAGAAGATATTTTTAATACGGTAATCGTAACAGCAATTCAAGCACAAGAAAGCTAAACGACTATGCAGATTCTAGTCATCAATTCAGGAAGTTCGTCCATCAAATTTCAGATTATCGAAATGCCATCCCATCCAAACTGGTCATCTGTAAAGGTCTGGTAGAACGCATCGGACTCGAAAACGCAGCGGTACATTTTGAGGCCAACGGGCGATCTAAATCTGAAGTAAAATCCCTATCCAACCATAAGGAAGGTTTACAGGCGATAACCGATATGCTAATGCATGATGACATCGGAGTTTTAAAACACCCTGATGAGGTTGCTGTCGTGGCGCATCGCGTTGTGCATGGCGGAAACCGATTTGATCAACCTACCCGAGTTGATGAGAGCGTTCTCGCAGAGATTGAACGTTTGTCTACGTTGGCGCCTTTACATAATCCCGCGAATGCAACAGGAATCAAAGTGGCCACCGAAATTTTTAAAAAGGCGCTTCAGATTGCGATTTTTGACACGGCTTTTCACCAAACACTTCCAGAAAAGGCATATCGCTATGCGATGCCTAAATCACTTGCCGACGAACATCATATTCGGGTGTACGGCTTTCATGGCACCAGCCATAAATATGTTTCCGAAAAGGCAATTGCCTATCTAAAAAAACCATCCAGCAAAATCATCAGCATCCATTTGGGAAACGGGTGTAGCGTAACTGCCGTAAAGGATGGTAAGAGTATAGATCATTCCCTTGGTTTTGGTCCTTCCAACGGGCTCATTATGGGTACCCGAAGTGGAGATATCGATCAATCCGTAATTTTTTATCTGATGGATAGTTTGGGCTTTTCGTCCAAGGAAGTAAACCGACTATTGCAAAAACAAAGCGGACTTTTGGGCCTCACAGGATATTCTGATCTGCGGGAAATTCAAAAAGAAGCAGACCAAGGAAATAAAGATTGTCAATTGGCTTTGGCAATGACTGCCTATCGTATCAAAAAATTCATAGGTAGCTATATAGCAGTCCTTAACGGTCTTGACGCTATAATTTTTACCGCAGGCATTGGTGAAAACTCAAATCTTCTCCGCGCTATGGTCTGCAGAGATATGGAGGCTTTAGGCATTCTAATCGATTTCGAAAAGAATAATCAGGAAATACATACGATTCGCCAGATACAAAAGGAAAATGCCACTATTAAAATTCTAGTGATTCCAACCAATGAAGAGTTGGAAATTGCAAAACAGGCTTTTGAATTAATAGAGGTCTAAGTGCAAGTTTTTATAAGCTTTTAACTTTAACATTCGCAAACCGATCAGTAGCGCTTAAAGTTTTATTATAGTGCGTCCAAAAATTAATTTCATTTTCACCCTCAAAATTTATATTTCAAAATAGTACGCGCATAAACATGCCGCTCATTCGGTACAACTTTTCCGAAAGTAAAGTAATGCTCGATTCCCAGAGAGAATCGCCTTGAAGAAAAATAGATGCTTTGCGTTAGCATGGCGCTAAATGTGTTCAACTCATCTACCGCATACTCAAAATCGTTATTGAACAGATTTCCTTGTGCAGTGCCATCAAAGATATTCAAGGAGCCGCTGATCTCAGATTGAAAAAACAGTTCTATACCAGAGGAATTGGATAAGATATTATTGTCCGTGCCGGCGGATGATGCCAATTTGTTAAACTTTCCAAGACGCAGCCCTAAAGTTGGGGTGGCATCAATATATAGATTTCCAATACGGGCATCTAATGTCCCAAAGATATCGAACCACTTTTCCTGTGGTAAAAAATCGTATCCGTACTTAATATCCATATTAAAAATTAACTGGTCGGGAACTTGAAAGCGCCATTCGTCGAAAATGGGGTCATCTGTTATATTATCATGGAACCAACTTTGAAAGTCACCCGCTAAAGATGAAGGCCCCATGACGCCCAGCAATGCACCCCCCCTCAGAAAAGAGCGTTCAAAGGCATAGGTGATATGAAATGTGCCGTATAATAAACCGGCATACGGACGATCAAAGGAAATGGAATCTTCTTCTATTTCAACTACGGACACTTCTTTATTCGAAGGCGTGTAACCTTCTAAACGTATTCCTGTTTCAAAAAAGTAATCGGTCTTCTTAGAAAAAAGATTTTGCAAGCCAAATAGCTTTTCTCTTTTAAATTTTAGACTTGCGCCTAAGCCAAAGCTGTAAAAACGATCGGAATTCTGCCATACGACAAAAGCATCATTTGCAGAGGAAAATGAAAATTCCTTAGTAAAGGAATTTTGGTCTTGTGCAGTTATTTGAATCGACACAAAAAGGAATATAAAAAAAAAGAAACAATGACTTATTTTAGGGTGTTTCATGTAATCTTATTCATCGGAAAATTCGTGTTTTTAATAATTGAAAATACTGTTTTAAATGGAATTTTTAGCACGAATATCCCGAGCTTCAGTTTGTTTTATTTGTCCACTTCTCCTTTTTTATGTAGTTCTTAGAATTGTGGTTTTCTCTGAACGTGTTTTGCAAAGTTTTGGACAGTTGTATTTAACGCCGACCTATACCTATTCTTTGGGATGGTTACCCTTGTTTTATTTGGCAAAATTATCTTGTAAGTTTACTAAAATTAAGGCTTCTCGATTTAGAACCGAAGCCCAAATAATTGATATTTAGGCGGCCTTGATTTTGGCAACAAGTATCATGGGTATGATTTTAATGACCCTGCTAATTCTCAAAGCCTGATCTAGTTTAATATGTCTAATTCTTAGTCAATGAAAAACCCATTTATTTACAAAAGAGTCATTCGCTTAATAGTCAAAATTAAAAAAAGTTCGCAGTTTACCATTTAAAAGATTTATACCCGACCCCGAATCCCATATAATCCGCTGCCCTCCATCTATGCTCTTAACCCATTTTGTACTAGAAGAATTTTGTTCATGGTATAACGCTGGGCTGGCTGCATAAAAAGGCGCCTATTTCTCAATTATCAGTAAGATAGGTACCTACCTGTGCCTTTAGGGCCATTTTTCAAAATTGAAATCGTAACCGGCATGCACTTCCATAGATGTCCTATCAGCTGTTTTTTCAAATTCTCGAAAGAATACATTGACAAATTTCATTTTAAAAAAAGCCAATGTTTTGACTTCAGTATTCCCTAAAAATAAGGCTTACAGTACAGTACAGGATGCAATCCAGCATTAAAAAAATGATTTTAGATGTTTATGTTGAATCATAAACAATTTGATCGATGCATCTTACAAAATTCAAATTTTTGTTAGGGTATTTTACTAAATGGGCCGGAGTATGTATTTCCGGCCATTTTTTTACACGCTTATTTTTTACTTTATGACCTTAAGAAAAAAGAATTTATCTTGTAGCTGTTTTGGTTTTGATTCTTTTGAATCCTCAACGTAGAAATTTAAAGAAATTGCCCCTAATGGAAAACGCATATACCGCTATTTATAAGACCAGTCCGAAAATCGTACGACATGACAGGTGATAACTATAGTTTGGGTTTGGATTTTGGCTCCGATTCGGTTCGGGCCTTGTTGGTCAATAATACTACAGGGAAAGAAATCGCCACGTCTGTTCATTATTACAAGCGCTGGAAGTCTGGCATGCACTGTGACCCCTCGAAGAACCAATTTCGTCAACATCCTTTGGATTATGTTGAAGGCATTGAAAACACCATCAAAGAAATCGTTGCTGAAGTAAGCCCGGAGATTGCTCAAAACATTCTAGGTATAGGGGTCGATACCACAGGATCTACACCTGTAGCGGTCGATGCCTCTGGAACGCCATTGGCCCTGTTGGATGAATTCAAAGACAACCCCAACGCTATGTTCGTACTTTGGAAGGACCATACAGGTATCAAGGAGGCCGATGAAATCAATGACCTATGCCGGAAATGGGAAATCGATTATTCAAAATATGAGGGTGGTATTTATTCTTCCGAATGGTTCTGGTCGAAGATTTTGCATGTCTCCAGACAAGATAATGCTGTTTTGAAAGCCGCTTTTTCATGGGTCGAGCACTGTGATTGGATACCTTTTCTTTTGACCGGCGGTAGCGATATAAATGCAATGAAACGTAGTCGATGTGCGGCTGGTCATAAGGCCCTGTGGCACGAATCGTTCGGTGGTCTGCCGTCAAATGATTTTCTAAGAACCTTGGATCCCATTCTTGACGGATTAAGAGATCGTCTGTTCGAAAAAACATATACCTCAGATGTTTCTGCCGGAACATTGAGTTCAGCATGGGCCGAAAGGCTTGGCTTGCCAAAATCGGCTGTAGTGGCTGTTGGTGCTTTTGACGCGCATATGGGAGCGGTAGGTGCCAAAACAGAACCCTATTTTTTGACCAAGATTATGGGTACTTCTACCTGCGATATTCTTGTGGCACCAATGGAGGGCGAAGAGAAATTGGTCAAAGGTATTTGTGGTCAGGTAGATGGTTCGGTCATACCCAATATGCTTGGGCTTGAAGCTGGTCAATCGGCCTTCGGTGATATTTATGCGTGGTACGAAAGAGTATTGGCCTGGCCGATCAAAGAACTTATAGGCACTTCTAAGGTTATCGATACTGCGACCAAAGAAAAATTAGTGGAAGAGGCAATGCAAAGGTTGATTCCAGAACTGAGCGCGGCTGCTGCAAAAGAGCCCATCGGGGCTTCTGGCGAGCTTGCTTTGGATTGGATGAACGGCCGGCGCACCCCCGATGCGAATCAGAATTTGAAAGGGGTTATTGCGGGTATCAATTTAGGAAGTAGTTCCCCCAAGATTTTCCGGGCGCTGGTAGAGGCTTCCTGTTTCGGCGCAAAGAAAATTGTTGATCGGTTTTTATCCGAAGGTATTCCGATCAAAGGGGTGATAGCCCTAGGTGGAGTTGCCAAGAAATCCCCATTCATTATGCAAATGATGGCAGATGTGCTCAATATACCCATCAGGGTAGTAGGATCGGAACAAGCCTGTGCTTTGGGTGCGGCTATATTCGGCGCGGTATCCGCAGGACGCTACAGCTCCGTATCGGAAGCTATGGAAAATATGGGAAGTCCGACGGAAATTACCTATGAACCGAATAACCAAAATGTTGTCGTGTACGAAAAAGTATACCAACGATACAATGCGCTCTGCGAGACCATGGAGACACATATTATGAACTGAATTCGTTTTGAGTTTTTGTTTGGAACCGAGATTTTCGGCTTTTGTGCTCTAATGAAGGTTTTTTTGAGCAGCATAGCTATAGTATGAGAAAAATAGGAAAATAGAGTGTAAAATGTCAAAATCGCAGGTAAAAGAGAAACTCAAGACAAGTTCATTAAGTCAAAACCAATGGGTAAGTATAAAACATTAAAAGAGGAGGCCTACGCGGCCAATATGCAGCTTCCCAATTTGGGTCTGGTGCTTTTTACCTTTGGAAACGCAAGTGCCGTAGATCGGGCCGGGGGCGTATTTGCGATAAAACCCAGCGGGGTGCCTTATGCCGAGCTAAAGGTAAACGACATGGTCATCTGCGATTATGAAGCCAATGTCGTCGAAGGCAAAATGCGGCCGTCGTCAGATACGAAAACACACGCCGTATTGTACAAGGAGTGGGCTAATATCGGCGGGGTCGTGCATACGCACTCGACTTACGGTACCGCCTGGGCGCAAGCAATAAAGGATATTCCTATTTTCGGTACTACGCATGCCGACCATTTGACATCCGATATTCCCTGTGCACCACCGATGAAAGATGAATATATCAAAGGAGATTATGAACATATGACGGGCTTTCAAATTATCGATTGTCTAAAGGAAAAAGGTCTTGATTATCAAGAAGTAGAGATGATTTTGGTGGGAAACCACGCGCCCTTCACTTGGGGCAAAACAGTTTCAAAGGCGGTCTATAATAGCGCGGTTTGTGAAGAGGTGGCTAAAATGGCCTTTCTGACTTTACAGATAAACCCCCAGGCCGAAAAATTGAAAGAGGCTCTAAAAAAGAAACATTTCGAACGTAAACACGGAGGAAATTCCTATTACGGACAAGAATAATTACCATCACCTGACACATTCATTATGAAAGAATTGGATGCCCTCGATTGGGTCGTTATCGCCATTTACTTTATTATTCTACTCGGTGTTGCCTGGTGGGTCATCAGGCAAAAGCAAAATAATACGGAAGATTATTTCTTGGCCGGTAGAAATATTGGATGGTTTATGGTCGGTGCATCGATTTTTGCATCTAATATCGGTTCAGAACATGTGGTCGGCCTCGCTGGAAATGGAGCTGGCGACAAAATGCCGTTATTGATTTATGAGATGCACGCGTGGATTGTGCTAATGTTGGGCTGGGTATTTCTACCTTTCTATGCAAGAAGCGGAGTATTCACTATGCCCGAATTTCTTGAAAAACGGTTTGATTCACGTTCGCGCTGGGTGCTCTCCGTGGTGTCTTTGATCGCTTATATTTTGACCAAAGTTTCCGTAACGATTTATGCAGGTGGGGTCGTGGTTTCTGCCTTACTGGGAATTCCCTTTTGGATAGGTGCCGTTGCCACAGTGGTACTTACTGGTTTGTATACGGTTTTAGGTGGAATGCGTGCCGTAGTCTATACCGAGACTATTCAGGCAGTCGTACTCGTGCTGGGTGCCGGAATCCTGACTTTTTTAGGCTTGGATGCCGTAGGGGGATGGGGCGAACTGAAAGAAACGATCGGTGCCGATTATTTTAATATGTGGCGTCCTAATACAGACCCTGATTATCCATGGTTGCCCTTATTCATTACCAGTACGGTTGTGGGTATCTGGTATTGGTGTACTGATCAGGTTATTGTGCAACGGGTGTTGACGGCTAAAAATATTAAAGAAGGAAGGCGTGGAAGTATCTTCGGGGCCCTGTTGAAATTGATGCCTGTATTTTTGTTCTTGATTCCCGGTGTTATTGCTTTGGGATTGAAAATGCAGGGAAAATTGGATTGGGATAGTCCAGATGAGGCGTTTCCCGTCCTGATGAGCAATCTGATGCCATCGGGTCTGAGAGGATTAGTCGCTGCAGGATTGCTTGCTGCACTGATGAGCTCTTTGGCTTCGGTCTTCAATTCGTGTTCAACCCTGTTTACGTTGGATATTTATAAAAAACTAAAACCTGAAAAGCCGGAAGCGGAATTGGTGAAAACTGGCCAAATTGCCACTTTTTTTGTGGTTGGTCTAGGCCTGTTATGGATTCCGATTATTACGACCTTGTCAGATGGGCTCTATGAATATCTACAGAACGTGCAGGCCTATATTTCGCCTCCGATCGCGGCGGTATTCTTACTCGGCATTTTTTACAAACGCATGAATGCCAACGGGGCCATCGCCACATTGGTGGGCGGGTTTATTATCGGTTTTTCAAAACTGACCCTTGAAATCTTGAAATCCAGTTTTGAAGAGGGGAGTTTCCTATTTAACATCGCCGATATTAATTGGCTTGTTTTTGGGGCCTATTTCTTTGCCATGTGCATTGCGATTGCGGTTATCGTAAGTATGTTCTATCCGGCACCTTCTAAAGCACAATTGGCGGGGCTGACCTTTGGTAGTGTAACAGATGAGCAAAAGGCCGCCAATAAATCGAGTTATAATTTCTGGGATATTGCCGCTTCCGTAGGTGTTGTTCTTATCGTGGTCTATATTATGATTTCCTTTAGCACTTTAAGTTTATAAAATTGAGAGATGAACATAGATTTAAGTAATAACGAAGTTTGGTTCGTAACGGGAAGTCAGCATCTTTATGGTTCTGAGACTTTGAATCAAGTTGCAAAAGATGCCATAGAAATCGCGAGTGTTTATGATGCCAATACTTCAATACCGGTAAAGATTATTTTCAAACCAACAGTAAAGTCTGCCGAAGAAATTCTTGCACTCTGCAAAGAAGCGAACTACGATGATAATTGCGTAGCATTGATTACTTGGATGCATACCTTTTCCCCAGCTAAAATGTGGATTTCCGGCCTCTCGGCTCTTCAAAAACCCTTCTTGCATCTACATACCCAATTCAATCGCGATATACCATGGAAAACGATTGATATGGATTTTATGAACCTGAACCAATCGGCTCATGGCGGTCGAGAATTCGGGTTTATGGCTTCTAGAATGAGGATTGACCGGAAGGTCGTCGTGGGACATTGGCAAGACGAAAAAGTGATACAAAAAGTGGCCGATTGGTGCCGAGTTGCCAGTGCGGTTGCCGATTCGAAAAAAATGAAGGTTGCCCGTTTCGGGGATAATATGCGGCAAGTCGCCGTAACCGATGGTAACAAAGTTTCAGCACAGATCAAGTTCGGTTATGAAGTCAATGGCTATGGCGTTGGAGATTTGGTAAAATATATTGACGAAATTTCCGAGAAACAAATCGATACCCTTATTCAGGAATATGAAGATATGTATTCTATTGCGGCTATAATAAAGTCCGATGGTAGTATGCAGTCATCATTACGAGATGCGGCAAAGATAGAATTGGGAATGCGAACTTTTTTAACCGAAGGAGGCTTTACGGCGTTCACGAACACCTTTGAAGATTTGAACGGTATGAAACAACTGCCCGGGATTGCTACGCAGCGTTTGATGGCAAGTGGCTTTGGCTTTGGTGCAGAGGGCGATTGGAAGACTGCGGCCTTGGTACGCACGATGAAAGTAATGGGTTCAGGTCTTGAAGGAGGCAATAGTTTTATGGAAGATTATACCTATCACTTCGATCCCAATAAAATGACTTGTTTGGGCTCTCATATGTTGGAGATTTGTCCATCTATTTCAAAAGGTGATGTGTCTTGTGAGATTCATCCTTTGGGCATCGGGGGCAAAGAAGACCCTGCTCGTCTAGTTTTTAATGCCGGAGCAGGAAAAGCGTTGAATGCTTCCATAGTAGATATGGGTGGCCGTTTCAGGATGTTAGTAAATACTGTCGAAGCCATAGCGGTTGAACACGACATGCCAAAACTTCCCGTGGCCAGGGTACTTTGGAATCCAAAACCCGATTTGCAAACGGCGGCGACGGCATGGATTTATGGCGGTGGCGCACATCATACCTGCTACAGTCAGAATATTTCTGCCGAGTCGTTACAGGATTTTGCCGAAATTATGGATATCGAATTCCTAATGATTGATGAAAAAACCGATTTGTATCGCTTTAAACAAGAACTTCGCTGGAACGAAGCCGCCTTTATGCTCAAAGGGTTTTAATTGACCGACCAATAACCATTAGCGTGTATGTGTAGTGGCTATTTATTCACGGTGATCAACACGGCTTCGCAGCTCTTCAAATCGGAATTTAATATAATTTTTTCGGAAGTTACACCATCCGTAATTTCTATTGACACCGTATTTGGAGGTGCCTTTCCGAGGTTATGGGCATAAAGAAGTAGTTCATTAGGCTTGTTGGGATTCAATGTAACGGCTATGTTCTTCTTCCAATAAGTCAGCAAATATTTTGAGATTATGGTCTCGCCATTGAGGTATATCGATACGATATCATTGTCTTGACGACCGTGATCCCATATGTCGATGCTTATATTTTCGCTTTCGAAAACCACTTCCTTTATATAAGAAATATTTCTGCCATCGAAGTCCTTAGGTTTTGAGACGTCTGTATTTTTTGGGCTAACGGCTGATGTACTGGCTATTTTACGAGCATCTGACGCCGCATTGATAATTGAAAAATAGGGTGTGGCGAACTTTGCAATTGAATATTTATTATCTGGAAAGAGTTCGATGCCTACTACTTGATAGGTGTTTCCCGATCCAATATTCTTGGCCAATTTGATGCCATCGGTAGAAAAGGTATTCTTGAAAGTACCCAGTTCTTGTACGACCATGTCATTGCGGGTCAGAAAGAACCTTATCGATTTATCGGCTCCGATATTTTTGGTTTTCCATTCGATTTTTGCCGGCTTGTCGATTGTCCATGACGTGGTCGCATTTGGATGCGTAATTTCAAGAGATGACTTATCCGTACTTTTTTTTAGACCATCAGCTATGTAGATGACGTTTTCAAAGTTCACGTATAAATCGGAAACAGATGGGGGAGCGTACCCTAGGGCAAATTGGCACAAGAACAAGTAAAACGATAAAAAATAATTACTTCTCATTTTGAGATTAGCTAGGTGCTACTGCCTTATTAACGAACATTCATATAAAATGTTGGGGCAGTTTTATATTTTTTTGCGAAAGCCATTGAGTTCCATTCTTGCTGAACGCCTGACCAATTTACATGATTTTATTCGTAGTTTTAAAAGTGTTATCATTATTTTAGAGCGTTGCGTCAATAAAAAAAATGTATAAAGAGCTCTTACTTGAATGCCACAACAGAATTCGGGCACATATTCACCGTACTCCTGTACTTTCTTCTCGATTGATCGACCAAATGGCGGAAACTGAAATAGTTTTCAAATGTGAGAACTTTCAAAGGGGCGGTGCCTATAAAGCAAGGGGCGCGACTAATGCGGTTTTACAGTTAAGTGAGGCGCAAAAAAATAATGGTGTAGTAACACACTCTTCCGGAAATTTTGCCCAGGCCCTTTCATTGGCCGCAAAAAGAATAGGGGTAAAGGCTTATATCGTCATGCCATCTACGGCACCTCTGATAAAGAAAAATGCAGTTTTGGAGTATGGTGGAAAGATTATTGAATGCGAACCGACTCTTCAGGCGAGAAATAAGGCGGCCAAAACAATCGAACTCGAAACAGGGGCTACTTTTATTCATCCATCAAACGACGAAAATGTAATTATAGGCCAAGGAACGGCTTGTATGGAATTTCTAGAAGAGCATTCGGATCTGGCTTGTATAATTGCCCCGGTAGGTGGTGGTGGTCTGATCGCAGGTACATCTTTGGCTGCCAACTATTTTGGAAACGCTTGTAAGGTAATCGGGGGTGAACCTTTCGAGGTTGACGACGCTTACCGTTCTCTGCAAAGTGGCGTAATAGAATCGAATGCAACCACAAATACAATTGCCGACGGACTCAAGACTCAACTAGGGGATAAAAGTTTCCCCATAATCCAGAAATATGTACAAGAGATCATAAGAGTAACGGAAGCGGAAATCGTGGTCGCAATGCAATTGGTATGGGAGCGTATGAAAATCGTTATCGAACCTTCGAGTGCAGTGGCCTTAGCCGTCGTTTTGCGAGAAAAGGAAAAGTTCAGGAATCGGAAAGTTGGGATTATCATTTCTGGGGGCAACGTAGATTTCCGATTTCCGCGATAGAAATATTCTTTAGTATCATTTATTACATTATTTTTAAGACAAAATCAAATACACTACCATGGGAACACGAAGAAATTTTTTGGAAAAACTTACCGTTTCGGCCGTTGGCCTTCCACTTTTATATCATCCGTCAAATCTTTTTGCTGCTTCTGGAGAACCTTATGAGGGCCCTATTTTAAAAGTGGCGATAATGGGTCTTGGAAGTTACGGTACTCGAGTAGCAGAGGCTATGAAAGATTGTAAACGGGCCAAGTTGGTTGGGGTGATTAGTGGCACACCTTCCAAAATTAGCGACTGGCAAGCGAAATATGGTATTCCAAAGAAGAACTGCTACAATTACGAAAATTTCGATGCTATAAAGGATAATTCCGATATCGATGCCGTTTATGTCATTACTCCAAACGGACTTCATAAAGACCAATCGATTCGTGTTGCCAAAGCGGGTAAGCAAGTTATCTGCGAAAAACCTATGGGCATTAACGCAGCGGAAGGCCAAGCCATGGTCGATGCCTGCAAAGCCGCCAATGTAAAACTATTGATCGGTTACCGTATGCACTATGAACCGAAAACTATGGCTGTTATTCAAATGCGAAAAGATGGCGAATTCGGGAAACCCAAATTCTTTCAAGGCCAATCTGGCTTTGTAATTGGCGATCCCACCCAATGGCGATTAAATAAGGAATTGGCTGGCGGCGGCGCTATGATGGATATTGGTATCTACTCTATCAACGGCTCGCGCTATATGTTGGGCGAAGATCCTATTTGGGTAACGGCACAGGAAACCAAAACGGACCCTGTTAAATTTAAGGAAGGTGTTGACGAGACCATTCAGTTTCAAATGGGATTCCCAAGCGGTGCCGTGGCCAATTGCCTATCAACCTACAATATGAGAAATCTTGACCGGTTTTTTATGACCGGTGAAAAGGGTTGGGTAGAAATGAGACCCTCAACGGGTTATGGCCCTATCGAAGGTCGCACGCACAATGGTAAACTTACCCAGCCCCATGTCACCCATCAGACATTACAAATGGACGGTATGGCCCAGCTTATTTTTGAAGGTGTACAGCCTATTGTGCCCGTAAACGGGGAAGAAGGTGTAAAAGACATGAAAATCATCGATGCCATATTTGAGGCCGTAAAGACTGGTGGGAAGGTTGCGATAAAGGTATAATGGACTAGGAATCTAATATTCCATTAGTTCGATTTTTCGAAAATCGATAGGATGACTGTTCGATTGTAAGGAGATATAACCTCCTTTTACGGCAGTGTCTCCGTTTTCCATCAAGGTTTTGGCTGTTTCATTTTTGGGGTCATAGGTTGGGTTGGCATAACTTAGAATTTCTTCGCCATTTACATAATGGGTAATTTGTCCATCTTTGATATCGATTTCGAGCGTTACCCACTGGTCTCCATGAAAGGCTCTTGAAATTGTTGGCTGAATACAGGTTGTGCTATTCTTTTCGCCGTTTATTTCAAAAGACATTCCGTTGGCACAGGCTGCACCGACGGGTCGGTCTTCGCTACCGCTGCTGCCGTGCAGATTGTATTCGAGACAGACCGGAAAAGGTTGGTTCAATTTTTGGGTTTCCGGTGGTTGCCCGTGAAATTGGATACCGCTATCACGATAGCCCCACTTAGGCGCACCGGGTGCGGTTTCGCCTACGAATCGATATTCTACTTTCAATCGATAATCCGAGAGTTTTTTGTTATAATAGAACGTGCCAAAGCGGTCGTTCAGATCTTCTCCATAACCGTCATAGCGGATGCTCAAGATACTGTCTTCGACCCGAAAGGTATTCCCGAAGTTTTCGCCTAAAGGGTAGCTGGTTATTTTCATCGTCCAGCCTTCCAGATCCTTTCCGTTGAACAGGGAAACCCAGTTTTCTTTTTGCGAATTTTCAACTGCTACTTTGGAATTGTTTTGTTTTTCGGCTTTTTTATCCCGGCAAGAAATACATCCGATGGCTATAAAAAGAAGTAAAAGGAGTCTATTTTTTACTGGAAGTATCATCAGCCGTTTTTTATGAAATTCACCCTAAAAGTAAACATATTTCGAAACAGCCTCTAAATACTCAAGCAATACTATACACTAGATTCGCGATACCGCGATATAAAGACCAAAACGAAGAAATTGACCGGAAAGCTTTCAACTGTTTTTTATATTTTTTTCGTTAATCTTGAAGTGTCGAATGTAAAAATTCAAAAAGTATTTCAGCAAAAGAAAAAGGATAAAGTTCGCGCGAATGATTAAGTTTGAAAGGAGCGGTTTTTGAACCGGATTGTAATTATTGAATTTCAATCTGTCTGTCGTAAGACTTGATACTTGCACTTGAATTTTAAAGATCATCTATGAACATCGCCATGCTCGGCTCAGGCTTTATCGCCCGCTTTTATGCCGAAACGCTACATGCCCAACGAAGAACCGATCGCATAACCAGTGTTTATTCCAGAAATCTGGAAAATTCCAAACGTTTTGCCGACGATTATCAACTGCCGCACCATACCAACGTCATGCAGGAAGCCATTAACCGCGAAGACATCGATGTGGTGTTGATTTCTCTTCCAAATCACTTGCATGAAGCTGCAGTCGCAGAATGCGTTAAGGCGAAAAAACATGTAATCTGTACCAAGCCCTTGGGAAGAACAGCCGCCGAGGCCAAACGTATGTTAGATATGGTGGAGGAGGCTGGCATATTCGGGGGCTATTTAGAAGACCTTTGTTACACTCCCAAATTTTTGAAGTCGCTCGAAAGTGTAAAGCAAGGCAGTATCGGGCGGGTGCTCTGGGCAAAATCCCGAGAGACACATCCGGGGCCACATAGCGATTGGTTCTGGGACAAAGAAAAATCAGGTGGCGGAGCAATCATTGATTTGGGTTGCCATTGTGTCGAAATTAGCCGAAATTTTATCGGGAAGAATGTAAAACCATTGGAGGTGATGTGCTGGGCCGATACCCAGGTCCATCCTATTGATGCAGAAGACCATGCCATTGGTTTGGTTAAATATGCCAACGGTGCAATCGGTCAGTTCGAAGTAAGTTGGGTATTTCGTGGTGGTATGGATTTACGCGATGAGATTATGGGCACTGAAGGTACCATTTGGGTCAATAGCTTTTTGCGCACCGGTTTCGAGATGTTTACCACAGGTGAGGGCGATGCCTATGTCGCAGAAAAGGCCGAGGTGAACAAAGGATGGTTGTTTCCGGTGGGGGACGAATCCCACGAATTAGGCTACCCCCATATGTTTACCGATATGTTCACGGCCATTGAAGAAAATCGAGATCCGCAAGAAACCTTTTACGATGGTTATGTGGTCAATGCGATATTGGATGCCGCCTATAAATCGGCCGTAACAAAATTATGGGAACCGGTAATTTTAGAAGACTGGCGGGGCGATCAGCCTGAAATAGCTACAAAAGAATTTACTTCGTACAATGACGATTATTATTTAATCAAGGAAGAGGTGTTGCCAAACGGAGACAACAAACTGATTCTAAAACATAAGGTTTCCGGAGAAGTTATTCAAAAAACGGACTCCTAAGGTTTTAGTTTTTCAATCGTTTGATCACTCTCGGGATTTACCCAATCCGATTCTGGATTTTCGTTAAATCCGTTTAGGTTGGAATTTTTTATCGCATCTGTACCTACTTTTACCAAAGGGGTATAACTGGCGTGCTGCCCTTCTTTGTAAGGATTATTTCGCGCAGCATTATAGCAACAAATAAGTGACCAACGGGAATAATCTGATCGGTTTTGATCTGATCGGTGCAAAATATTACAATCAAAGAACATAGCATCACCGGGCTCCATTTCACAATACACCAACGGAAATTTTTCCTTAGCGACATTGACACGCTCCATGTCGGCCCCGGCCTGATCCCCACTCAATGAATGTTCCACCCGACCCATCGCATGGGATCCTCGAAGCACCTGTAAGCATCCGTTTTCCTTGGTGGCCTTATCCACCGCAATGGTAACACTGGTCAAAAGGGGTTGCAAGAGGCCAAAATTGTACCAATAGCCATAATCTTGGTGCCAGGTCCATGCGCCGCCGACCTTGGCATCTTTGAGGATCATCTTGGAATGGTAATGATATGCTTCTCCTTCCAACAGCTCTTCAGCAACATTCACAATACGCTCGCTTCGAGCAAACGCTCCGTAGATATTATCGCCTGGATGGTTCCAAATGGAAAGGCGTACCGTACCACCCTCGCCATCTGCGCGTCCGTAGGAACGTTTGTCAAGTTCTCGATCCGCTAGAGCGGCATTTTTGAGCTTTCCGATTTCTTCCTGATCAAAAAGATTCTTAAGCAGAAGATAGCCGTCTTTTCTATAGGCTTGTAACTGTTCTTGGGTCAATGTCATCGTATGGAATTATAAAGCCTGATTTCTACTGTTCAGAATGCTAAAATTACAAAATTATAAATAGCGAGACTGCTCCCTAACTCAGAAGTAACGTTCTCTCATTGTATGTTTTTAAGGGGATGTTCCCTTTTAGTTTTGAAGCATCTAAAACATTTGAAATATGTAGTACGTCTAAAAAAAACAAAGCCCTAAAATGAAAACAGAATAGCCGGCAACTAAAAAGAGCCTTATCGTTAGACAAGGCTCTTTTACGAGAACACTATATGAAAATGAAAAATTTTACTCTTGGTTAATTAGTACATGTCAAACATACTAAGTGTTCACTGCTTCTCAAACTTTTTGATGTGTAAGTAAGAAAACTTGTGGTGTAGCAAGGCAAAATTGTTTTTATTGGACAGAAAAGGGAAATTTGGCGCGCGTCTACCGGATACCACAGGATGGCTTGCCATTAAAAATATCCTTATTTTAGGAGGATGGAAGAATTTAATTGGATATTTCAACTAATAGGGCGTTTTCACACCTTGTTAGTGCATTTCCCTATCGGTTTACTTGTGGTTGCCCTATTCTTTGAATTTTTTACGATTGGAGGAAAACGACAAAGTCTACGTGGAGGCATAAACGGTATGGTATATCTGGGTGCGGTATTCGCCATTCTTTCGGCACTACTTGGTTGGCTGCTAAGTACCTATGACGACTATAGCGGAGATCTCGTAACAAATCACCAATATGTCGGCATTGCAACGGCCGTATTTGGTTTTGGTACCGCATTGTTGTTACGAAGTACCTTGAACGGAAAACTGCCTGATTACCGATTGTACAGAGTGGGACTTTTTACAACAGTAGTGTTGTTGACCGTTGCCGGCCATCTCGGGGCAAGCCTTACTCATGGGGAGGATTATCTAATCAGCGTACTGCCAGGTAATCAAGAAGCCTATGACGACAGCAAGGGTGTTGCCCTATTGGCGGAACTCAAACCGCTCGATAGCCTTACCGAAGTACAACAAGAAAATCTCAATTTAGAGGTCAGGGCCATCTTTGCCCATAACTGTTATCAATGTCATAGTGAGAACAAAAAAAAGGGCGAACTGGTGTTGGAAAACAAACGTGGCGTTTTTCAAGGTGGGGAATCGGGCCCGAGTATCGTCGCTGGCGAACCAGAGGCGAGTGAGCTTTATCGACGAGTAACACGCTCTCCCAACGATGATGAGGTCATGCCCAAAAAAGGGAAGGTGCTCAAGAAACATGAGATTTCACTTATTAAAATGTGGATCGGAAAAGGTGCCTATTGGTCCGACCGGGCCCTTAAGGTTTTTCCAGAAGCAGAATTGGCGCTCAACAAACCTGAATTGCCGAAAGTAGATGGTCAAACACATCCTATAGACAAGTTGATGGAAGTGTATTTTGAGGAAAACGATTTTGAATGGCCCCAAGTCGTTGCCGATAGGCAGTTTGTGAGGCGAGCGTACTTAGATATCATAGGGTTGCTGCCTGAACCGGAACGAGTTAAGGAATTCGTCAATGATTCCGATGCTGACAAACGTCAAAAGTTGATTGACAACCTCTTAGACGATACCGATAATTATGCGCAGCACTGGCTGAGTTTTTGGAACGATCTTTTACGGAACGATTATTCCGGAACAGGATTTATCACCGGTGGCAGAAAACAAATTACAGATTGGCTCTACAAATCCTTGGAAGCAAACAAACCCTACGACCAAATCATTGGCGAACTGATTGACCCTGCGGAAGACTCCGAGGGTTTTATTAAGGGAATTCAATGGCGCGGGGTTGTAAATTCAAGTCAAAGTACCGAAATGCAGGCGGCACAGAACATCGGGCAATCATTGTTGGGGGTAAATGTAAAGTGCGCCTCATGCCACAATAGTTTTATAAGCAACCTGACCTTGGCCGAAACCTATGGCTTTGCTTCGATATTTGCCGACTCGGTTTTAGAACTGAACCGATGCGATAAACCCATAGGAAAAATGGCCGAAGTAAGTTTCCTCTATCCTGAACTGGGTACAATAGAAGGCGAAACCGTTGCGGAAAGATTGAGCAGTCTTTCCAAGGTTATGATAAAACCGGAAAACGGAAGGTTGTACCGCACCCTTACGAATCGCATTTGGGAAAGATTGATGGGCAGGGGCCTTGTTGAACCTGTCGATGAAATGGATAATACACCTTGGAACGGTGAGCTGCTCGATTGGATGGCTTCCGATTTTATAGCTGGCGGCCATGATCTGAAACACTTGTTGCGAACTATTATGACTTCCAAAGCCTATCAATTACCAACTGTTAAATATGATAAGTTGGAAGAAGTCAAATCGAATAACTATGTATTCAAGGGGCCAACCGTGAGACGTTTAAGTGCCGAACAGTTTTCAGATGCGGTCAGTCAAATTATAGCACCCATGTATTACGCGATGGCCTATGATCCTTCGGGAAATCCTTTAGCATCTAATCGTATCTGGCATCGTCAGTTAAAATTCGATCGTGATGTGCTGCCCGATCCGGGCAAGCGCTATTTCCGACACGAATTTTCGCTCCCGGGAAAAGAAATCCAATCGGCCGATGCGCTTATCTCCGTAGATCACGCCTACACCTTATTTGTAAATGGCACTAAAATATCCGCTGGGGATGATTGGACGACCGTAGATAAGCTAGATGTCAGTAATTTACTTTCCAATGGCAAGAATCTGATTGCTATTGAAGGTGAAAATGAAGGGAGCATCGCCAACCCTGCAGGTGTCTTGTTCGCTCTAAAAATTTCGTATACCGATGGAACTACCGACCTCATACAATCTGACAAAACTTGGAAAAGTACCGATACCAAACCTGAAGATGGATGGAACGACCTCGGCTATAAAGATGTCACTTGGGTAGACGTTAGGGATTTTGGCTCCAAACATTGGGACCAGCTAGTCGATTTTTCGTTTGAGGAAAATCGGCCTAAATTCGCTAGGGCCAGTTTGGTTCGTCAACATCAATTTTTAAAAGCCCTAGGTCGCCCCAGTCGCGAAAATGTTACTACCAAAAGAGACGATCAAGCGACTTTGCTTCAAGCATTGGAATTGACAAACGGGGAATATTTCAATGGCGTTTTGGCTCAAGGTGCCGATATTTGGCTTGACACATATTCCGATAAAGGTGAGTTGGTAGCGATGCTGTATCAAAAATCATTAGGCAGAGATCCATCACGAAAAGAAAGAGAAATCGCCTTGAGTACACTGGATGCCGCCTCCGTTGAAGAAGGTCTTCAAGATCTTTTCTGGTCAACGGTTCTGCTACCGGAATTTCAATTCATATATTAGAAAAAGATGGCTTACGACAATAAAATGGGGAACCCACGACGTGATTTTATAAAAAAAATGAGTGCTGCAAGCTTGGCCGCTTCTACAACGACCATTCCCTTAGCTTCTTTTTTGAATTCGTGCGCTACACCGGTTCCACAAATTCCCTCCACGGCAGACACTGTAATATTGCTTTGGATGGCTGGAGGTATGGCACATACCGAGACCTTTGACCCCAAGGCTTATGTACCCTACGAAAAAGGGGTAGAGAGTAAAAGAGTGCTGAGTACGTTTCCGAAAAAACCGACTATAGTTGATGGATTGAATTTTTCCGAGGGCTTGCAGTCCATTGGAAATGTGATGGACAAAGGGGCCATAATCCGCTCCTATAAGTCAGCCGATTTAGGGCATATTCTGCATACGAGGCACCAATATCATTGGCATACGTGTTATGAGCCGCCCCAGTCGGTACAGGCACCACATCTTGGAGCATGGATCGCAAAAGAACTCGGACCGATCAACCCGGTGATTCCCCCATTCATTGCCATGGGCCAACGATTTACGGTCGGTGAGGCCGAAGAGCTGAAAGCTTTCCATTCCGCAGGGTTTTTAGGTACCGAATACGGTCCTTTTCTTATTCCCGATCCCTCAAGCGGCCTTGAAAGTGTTCGCCCTCCACAAGGCATGTCGCTCAAACGGTTCGAGGCACGCTACAAATTGTATAAAGAATTGGCCAATAAAAGCGAGGTCATGGAAAACGGAAGCGACTATCAAAGGGAATCGTTGATGCGTTCTATGGAACAGTCGTATCGGTTATTGAATTCCCCCGAAGCGAAAGTGTTCGACCTTTCCGAAGAACCTAAAGAGAGTTATGATACCTACAATACCGGTCGTTTCGGACTTGGATGCCTAATGGCAAAACGGTTGGCTATGAACGGGGCTCGATTTATAAGTGTTTCCACTGAGTATGAACCTTTCTTGGGTTGGGATACCCACGAAAACGGACATACGCGCTTAGTCAAAATGAAACAGCTTATCGACAAGCCGATCGCCCAGCTGATTAAAGACCTTGACGAAAGCGGGCATCTAGACCGCACTCTTATAATTTTGGCAAGCGAATTTAGCCGTGATGCTATTATGGAGGGTCGTCCAGGTGAGCAGGTGAAAAATCAGGTCAACCAACCTGATATTATTGAAGAAGAAAAATTTTATGGTATGCATCGTCATTTTACGGATGGTAGCTCTGTATTAATGTGGGGCGGTGGTGTCGAAAAAGGCTTGGTTTATGGAAAGACCGCAGATGAAAGGCCGTGTTCTTCCATAGAGAATCCCGTTGTTATCGATCAGGTGCATCAGTCGATTTATCATGCCTTGGGCATGCACCCAGAAACGCATTATACCATAGAAGGCCGACCATTTTATACCACACCGGACGGTCAAGGCAAACCAATATTGGATTTATTCGGAAAGGCTATCGACAATCAAAGGTCTTAATAAAAGAATATGCCCAAAATCAGTAAACTGAATATCCAGGCGATAGTTGTCGTGGTCATCTTGATAGCGATGCAGCACAGTTGCAAAAATGTCCGGTCGGAAGCACCACTTGGTGAACCAGAAGAAGCCCAGTTCACTATGATGGAATACCGCAATTCTGACTTATCGGTAGATCTCGGTGTAGGCCTATGGGCATGGCCCATACCGATGGATTTTGACAGCGATGGCGATATGGATTTGGTCGTGTCATGTCCTGACACGCCTTTTAACGGAACGTATTTTTTTGAGAATAAATCCAAGGGTACTGAAAAAATGCCAATCTTCGAACGCCCCAAAAAGATTGCTGAAGGCATGAAAAATCTCCAAGTATTTCATGGCGATAAAGAAGTGAGAATACTTGGTCGTGGGGTAGAATACCTAAATTTTAAAGATAGTTTTTTCTCGAATCCGAAAGAATTGTTTCCGAAAGACAATCTCGAAAAGGAGCATGAAAAAATTAGATTTAGCCAATGGAAATATGTCGATTACGAAAATGATGGAGATCTTGACCTAATTGTCGGTATTGATGATTGGGGCGATTACGGGTGGGACAATGCCTTTGACGACAATGGTAATTGGACCAATGGTCCGCTTCATGGCTATGTGTACTTACTGGAAAATCAAGACGGTATTTATGTGGAAAAGGGTAAAATTATGTCTAACGGCAAGCCAATAGATCTTTATGGCGCACCTTCCCCGAACATGGAAGATTTTGATGGCGACGGCGACCTCGATTTGATTTGTGGGGAGTTTCTTGATCGTTTTACTTGGTTCGAGAATATCGGAACCCGCGAGAAACCCGTCTTTTCTGAAGGCCGCTTTTTGACCAATTCATCAGGAGTCATCAAAATGGATTTGGAAATGATTATCCCTTCAGCGGTAGATTGGGATAAAGATGGCGATATCGATTTGATTGTAGGGGATGAAGATGGTAGGGTAGCTTTTGTCGAGAATACCGGCGTCGTCGAAGACGATATGCCTATTTTTAGTTCTCCCAAGTATTTTCAACAAAAGGCACAGCACGTAAAATCCGGAGCCCTGGCAACACCTTTTAGTACGGATTGGGACGAAGATGGTGACGAAGATCTGATTGCGGGGAATTCCGCCGGATATATCAGTTTTATTGAAAATTTGAATGGGGGTAATCCGCCAAAATGGGCCGAACCGAAACGTTTGAAAGCAGGCGGGAAAGAAATACGGCATTTGGCGGGCGACAGTGGTTCCATTCAAGGCCCAGCAGAAAAAAAGTGGGGGTACACTACACTAACTGTCAGCGATTGGAACGGAGACGGGCTGAATGATATCATCACAAATTCTATATGGGGCAAAATCGAATGGCACAAGAATATTGGCACAAGGGGCGACCCTAAATTGGAAGTGGCAAAACCGGTTATTGTGGCCTGGGGTTCTGGAAAAACACCAAAACCCGAATGGAACTGGTGGAACCCCAACAGCACCGAACTTGCCACCCAATGGCGTACCACCCCTTATACCATAGACTGGAACAAAGATGGTTTGATTGATCTTATTATGCTCGACCATGAAGGGTATTTAGCTTTTTTCGAGCGGTTCAAAGATAGCCAAGAGCTAAAACTACGGCCGGGCCAACGGATTTTTTATGGCGTTAACGGTGGAGAATTAGATCGGAAAAATGTTTTGCAAAATGATGTGACAGGCCCACTGCGATTGAACAATGGGCTACACGGCAAAAGTGGTCGTAGAAAATTATGCTTTGCCGATTGGGACCAAGATGGCGATCTTGACTTGATCGTGAACAGTAAAAATGCAGCCCTTTTTGAGAATATGGGCACTGAAAATAACAAAGTGCTAATGAAATTCAGGGGCGACCTTTCCGAAGAAAAACTGGCTGGCCATACGACATCACCAACCGTCGTCGATTGGGATAAAAATGGTGTTCCAGACCTTTTGTTGGGTGCCGAAGACGGATTTTTTTACCATTTGAAAAATAATTAACACATTTCAAATGGTCTTTTTTATCTTTAATTTTAGACAGTCGGTAGGGCAGTATGAAAAAATTTGGCCTTTACCCAGAAATCTGGTGATATAGAGAATGAAGAGATACGCTTATATAATATTGGCCGCTGTAATCTTTGCCTGTAAAGGCCCGGGCGAGGCCGAGGTCAGTTTCAACCGTGATGTACGACCCATTCTGAACAACAAGTGTTTACGGTGTCATGGTGGGGTCAAGGCCAATGGAGAATTCAGTATGCTATTCGAGGAAGATGCATTCGGTAAAACCCGATCTGGGGAACCCGCAATCGTAAGAGGTAAGCACGAAAAGAGCGAAATCTATAAACGCGTCGTTCATGAAGACCCTGAATTGCGTATGCCGCAGGATGCCGAACCGCTTACCCAGAAAGAAATCGATATTCTTGCAGAATGGATAGATCGAGGTGCCAAATGGGAAAAACACTGGGCCTATATTCCCCCAAAAGAACAAATTGAGCCGCCAGTAATCGATAGTGCAGCATGGGCAAAAACACCAATCGATAATTTTGTCTTCGCAAAGATGATAGAGAAAGGATTAGCTCCTTCTCAGGAAGCAGATAAGGCTATGCTGATGCGCCGATTGCACTTAGACCTGATCGGATTGCCGCCGACTATGGAAGAAATCGATCTCTTTATGGAAGATAGCTCGGTGGATGCCTATGAAAAGTTAGTAGACCGCTTATTGGCTTCCTCGCATTTCGGGGAACGTTGGGCGACCCTGTGGATGGATTTGGCCCGCTACGCCGATTCCAAAGGGTATGAAAAAGATACCAATCGCGAAATCTGGAAATATCGGGATTGGCTAATAAATGCCTTCAATCAAGATGTGCCCTACGACCGATTTTCAATAGAACAGCTGGCGGGCGACCTTCTACCAGATGCTACCGAACAGCAATTGATTGCCACGGCCTTTCATCGCAATACCTTGGCAAACGATGAGGGTGGTACCGATAACGAAGAATTCCGTGTAGTTTCCGTTCTGGATCGGGTCTCGACCACATATGAAGTTTGGCAGGGCACTACCATGGCCTGTGTACAGTGTCATAGTCACCCTTATGATCCGTTCCGGCATGAGGAGTTCTATCAATCCATGGCATTTTTCAACAACTCGGAAGATCGGGATATCTATTTCGAGCAGCCCAAATTGTTTACGTATTCGGAGGAAAACAAAAAAAAGGTTGAGGAGATACTCGGCTATGTCAATCAGACCTTGAAGGCAGAAGATCGACCGCCTTCGAATAAATCGAATATACTGTATGACCGAAAAGAGGAACTGCTCCATCATCTGGGGTATCGAAAGTTTGAAGCCGAGATATTTGAAGATTCTAGCCCGTTTATCGAACTGACGATCGGTTTGAGGTCGGTAGATCAGATTCAAGATAGTAGTTGGGTCAAATACAATAATGTAAATCTGACCAATGTGGAACAAATCGGATTTACGGTCGCTTCACAACTGGATGATGCGGGGAGCATTGCGATTCATATCGATTCGCTGAACGGGAAAAAAATAGGAGAGGTAGGTATTACCAAGACGGGCAAATGGAAATCGACCGCAGATAACACGGGCTTAAAAGAATTTAAGGCCGAGATTGAGCCAATAAATGGTAGTCATATGGTCTACCTTAGATTTTATGCAGGAAACACGTATGCTCAAAACCTGTTCAACCTGGAGAAAATTAGCTACTACGAGAAGAATCCTCGCATGGCAAATTACGGCCTCGATTTCCGAAAGAAACTGAATGAGTTGTATAATATGCCGACAACAACAACCCCCATTATACGAGAACTACCAAAAAACGAGGCACGCAACACCCATGTTTTTGATCGCGGTAGTTGGCTGAACTTGGGAGAAGAAGTCACGCCCGGTATTCCCAATATCTATTCCTTTACGGAGGATGAAGAACCAAGAGATCGTTTAGCGTTTGCCCAATGGATGGTAAGTGAACAGAATCCGCTTTCGGCGCGGGTAGCGGTCAACCGCTTCTGGGAGCAACTATTCGGATTCGGATTGGTAGAATCGATGGAGGAGTTTGGCTCGCAGGGCGAAAAGCCCACCCATCCCGAATTGCTAGACTGGTTGGCTGTTCGTTTCATGAAGAACTATGAATGGCGCATTAAACCGCTGATCCGTGAATTGGTACTTTCCGCTACCTACAGGCAGTCTTCGGAAACGAATTCCGAAAAGATAGAAAAAGACGTGCGCAACCAGTGGCTTGCCCGAGGGCATCGCACTCGTTTGTCCTCGGAGCAGATCAGAGACCAGGTTTTGGCGGTAAGTGGTCTGTTAAATCAAAAAATCGGTGGCCCCAGTGTAGAAAATCGCGATGTCGATGGCGGTTGGCGTGGTGTTCCCGAATGGACGGTAAAGGGAGATGAGGCAAGGTACCGACGTTCTCTTTATACCTTATGGAAACGTGTAACCCCGCCATCGGGTATGTTGACGTTCGATAGCTCCGATAGGTCGGTATGCGTGTCGCGACGTATCCGTACAAATACGCCCTTACAGGCTTTGAACCTGCTGAATGACGAAACGTTTTTCGAAGCGTCGAATGCTTTGGCCGAACAGATATTGAAATCCGATTCTACCCTTGAAAAACAGCTGGAATATGGCTATAAAAAAGTAATGGGCCGTACCCTGAACGAGAAAAAATTAGCGTTGCTTAAAGAACTTTACCACGATGCCTTAGGACACTATGAAAAGGAAATCAAAACTATTGATTTCCCAGCAAGTGCCTCCAAGCTTTCCGGAAAAGAAAGATATGATTTAGCGGCAATGACCGTCGTCGCTAACGCGTTGCTGAATTTGGATGAATTTGTAGTTAAGGGATAGTGAAAAAGTTGGCATGGCAGTAGGCAGTAACTCCCCCTCTGAACAACGGGATTTCCAGATGAAATAATCTGGGAGAGAAAGTATGAAAAAGGACGAAAATTGGAAACAAAAGAAATTTATCATATAATAATTGGCAATTGGCGTTTTGAAAATAAGTTTAAACGCATTCAGTAATTGACAGCTTGCATTTTAGTTTGAACTTGAACTTGTATTATGGATATTTTAAACGAAGCACATTTCCGGAAAGGGGAGTATAACACCCGTCGGCATTTTTTAAAAAAATGCATGTCAGGTATGGGTGCCGTTACCCTAAGTTCGATGTTAGGCGGAAGTGATCTGCTCGCCAAAAGCATAATGCCGAGTGGCATACGAAATGGTATACCCCATTTTGCACCCAGGGCCAAACATGTGATTTATTTACATATGGCCGGTGCGCCATCGCAGTTCGAACTGTTTGATTATAAGCCCGAACTTCAAAAAATGGATGGGCAATCTTGCCCACCTTCCCTGCTCGAGGGTAAACGATTTGCTTTTATCAGGGGCGTGCCACAGATGCTGGGACCACAGATAAAATTCGAACAATACGGAGAATCCAGAACTTGGGTCTCCGATAATCTACCATATTTTTCCGAGATGGTCGATGAGGTTGCATTTCTGAAAGCGGTACATACCGACGAGTTCAACCATGCCCCTGCCCAGTTTTTTATGCAAACGGGTTCTCCCAGAACGGGTAGGCCAAGTTTGGGCGGCTGGGTCACTTACGGTCTTGGGTCCCTCAACGAAAATTTGCCGGGTTTTGTGGTTTTACTTTCCGCAGGAGGTCCTAGTGGGGGTAAAAGGCTATGGGGTAGCGGTTTTTTGCCGACAGTACATCAAGGCGTGCAATGCCAATCTACTGGAACGCCGGTGCAAAACCTTCAGAACCCGAAAGGAATTGATAGCAAGATGCGGAAGAAGTCCGTAGACATTATCAACAAAATCAATGAACTGGAGTATCAACAAACCCAGGATCCCGAAATTCTGACCCGAATATCTCAATACGAACTAGCCTTTAAGATGCAAACTTCGGTGCCTGAGGTGATGAACATCGATCGCGAGCCAACCTATATTCAAGATATGTACGGGGTAACGCCCGGCGAGAATTCCTTTGCCAATAATTGTCTTTTGGCACGTCGATTGGTAGAGAACGGTGTCCGTTTCGTGCAACTATACGACAATGGTTGGGACATGCACGGTACTGGTCCGAACAATGGTGTCGGGGAGGGTTTACAAAGAAAATGCAAACAAATAGACCGACCAATAGCAGCACTTTTAAAAGATCTGAAACAACGGGGAATGCTTGAGGATACCTTGGTGATATGGGGCGGTGAATTTGGGCGTACCCCGATGATGGAGGCACGCACCGGCAAAAGCTTTCTGGGCCGAGATCATCATAGTGAAGCCTTTACCATGTGGATGGCCGGTGCAGGTATCAAAAAAGGATTCACCTACGGGGAGACTGACGAGATCGGCTATTCAGGTATTGAAGGAAAGGTGCATGTACACGACATTCAGGCGACGATTCTAAACCAGCTCGGATTGGATCATGAACGTTTGACCTACCGCTTTCAAGGTAGGGACTACCGATTGACCGATGTACATGGGCATGTGATCAAAGATGTTTTGGGGTGATATACCTTTTTAATATCTTCTGTTTTGAACCAGGCAAGTTGATTTGGTCCATAGAATACATTTAAAAGGTTGTATATAAATTACTTACGACAATAAAAAATTCGTATATTGATGACGAAGGTCGATTCGACCAGATTTCCCCATTCATTAGATAAGTATTAACCAATTAACTTCTTATGCTATGGCTTCGAACAGAGGACTTGCTTACATTAAACCTGGCTTGGTAGAAGTGCAGAATATTGCATTTCCAGAACTGGCCTTGGGTAACAGAAAATGCCATCATGGCGTAATTCTCAAAATTGTTTCTACAAATATTTGCGGCAGTGACCAACACATGGTTCGCGGTCGTACAACCGCACCTGCAGGATTGATTCTCGGACACGAGATTACGGGTATGGTCTTGGAAAAAGGCCGTGATGTAGAGTTTATGGAGGTGGGAGATTTGGTATCGGTACCGTTTAATATCGCCTGTGGAAGATGTCGGAATTGTAAAGAACAACAGACCGGCATTTGTCTTAGTGTAAATGATGCCAGACCCGGATCTGCCTATGGATATGTAGATATGGGGGGATGGATCGGTGGACAGTCGGAGTATGTCATGGTTCCTTATGCGGATTTTAATTTGCTGAAATTCCCGGATAGAGACCAAGCCTTAGAGAAAATTCGAGACCTAACACTTTTATCCGATATTTTACCGACGGGTTACCACGGAGCAATAACAGCTGGGGTAAAGCCGGGGGCTATTGTATATGTCGCCGGGGCAGGTCCTGTGGGTCTGGCCTGTGCCGCTTCATGCCATCTTCTAGGTGCCGCGGTAGTCATTGTGGGCGACATGATTCCCGAACGTTTGGCGCAGGCGAGGAGCTTCGGTTGTGAGACCGTAGATTTAAGAAAAGATGCGACTCTGGCAGAACAGATTGCGGAGATAGTCGGTGTGCCTGAGGTAGACTGTACGGTTGATTGTGTCGGGTTCGAGGCAAAAGGCCACGGCCATGGCAGCGATACCGAGCAACCAGCTACCGTACTGAACGCCGCCATGGAAGTTACACGAGCCGGTGGAGGTATTGGCATCCCGGGATTATATGTGACGGGCGACCCTGGTGGGGTCGACGAAAATGCCAAGGTCGGTAACCTGAGTATCCGTATCGGATTAGGTTGGGCCAAATCACACCATTTCTCTACAGGACAATGTCCCGTGATGAAATACAACCGCAACTTGATGCAGGCCATTTTATACGATAAAATAAAGATAGCCGACGCCGTTAATGTCCAGGTCATTAGTTTGGATGCAGGCCCAAAAGGGTACATGGACTTTGACCAAGGCGCTGCGAAAAAATATGTAATTGACCCGCATGGTATGATTCCTGCCTAATTGAAAACGCTTAAATTATAAAGCGGTTATACAAAAATCTTAAGGACGAAAAATACTTTTCGCCCTTAAGATTTTTTCGTATTTCATGGGTAAATAATTCGAAAATCGTACATTCCAAATTCATTAAACAATAAAACCATTACCGATGTCAAAACGAAAAGCGGATAGAAGAAAATCTTTAAGTAAATCTTCTATAGCCATAGCGGGAATCGTCATAGCCCCACATTTTGCTATCGGAAAGTCTAGTCCTAAACTTAGTGAAATGGTCATAGGGCAGGGTGATTTTAAATATCGGGTGCATCAAGAATGGGGCAATCTTGATCCTTCGAAAACGCCGGTCAACAATTGCCACGAAATGGTGATGGATTCGAAAGGGAGATTGATTATGGTAGGCGACGACACGCATAATAATGTCTTGATCTATGACAAGTCGGGAAAACTGCTCGATTCTTGGGGCGCACGTTATAAAGGGGGGCACGGCCTTTCCCTTTGGAACGACGGTGAAGAGGATTTTCTGTTTATCAGCGATACGGACGGAACCATGATCAAAACGACCTTGGAAGGAAGGGAACTCATGCTTATAGGGCATCCATCCGAATATGGAGCCTATGAAAAAGACGATGCATTCAAGCCTACCGAAACTATAATCGGTCCGAGCGGTGATATTTATATTGCTGATGGCTACGGGTCTCAATATGTACTTCAATTTACAAAAGAGGGTGAATTCGTTCGTAAAATAGGAAATGGCCGCGGAACAGGTAACGATCAGTTTCAGACTGCGCATGGTGTTTGTATCGATGATCGGGATAAAAATAATCCTACGCTATTGGTTACATCTCGGGCAAGTAATTGCTTCAAGCGGTTTACTTTGGATGGTAACTATATCGAAACCATCGCTCTGCCCGGTGCTTTTGTCTGTCGCCCAGTCATCAATGGAGAGAATTTATATGCGGGTGTTTGTTGGTCTTCCGAAGTTGATTTTGATGCGGATGTAAAAGAAAGTCATCCGAGCCAAAATAATCCGAATTCAGGTTTTGTGACGATTTTGGACAAGGACAATCAAGTGATTTCGAACCCAGGAGGAACGGCACCGAAATACAGCAACGGAAAGCTGGAAAAAATGCTCCAAAAAGAACCTATATTTAATCATTGTCATGATGTATGCATCGATGACGATAAAAATATTTATGTCTGCCAATGGAACGCCAACAAGACCTATCCGATAAAATTGGAGAGGATCTAAGAATTCATGTAGTTAGCGATTTTTATTGTTTGCAAAATCAATTGTAAATATTTCCTAAGGAATAAAACATGACCACTTGTTCAAACTAAAAAGAGCCTTGTCTTTCGACAAAGCTCTTTTACGAGAACACTATATGAAAATGAAAAATTTTATTTCTTAATTACACTCCAAATATATGGTGGGATGACATTTTGTGAAAAGAAATGATGTGAAGTAAGACAAAGTTGTGGTGAGTGCCTATGTTTTTGTTTTTTACCGCAAATTTGAACCTCTTATTTCAACAAGACAGCTACATTGTTATCGATATAAAGGTTAATTTTAGGAACGCAATTGGGTGATGATGGAAAAAAACTTTCGAAGAAATGTTTCGATACGCGGTAACCAAGATTTTTTGGATATCAAATTAAAAGAGCCGATGCGTATAGCTGCCGGACCTTTAGGTGTTCAAGTGGCCTTAGGTCATAGTTTCAAAGAGATGGGCGTTGTTCGCTCGATGACCGCTTTGTTGGAGATGAATCAACAGGATGGTTTTAGTTGCCCGAGTTGTGCGTGGCCCGATCCTGAAAAAACATCCAAAATTGCCGAGTATTGTGAAAATGGGGCAAAGGCTTTGGCTGATGAGGCCACTACTTCTCATATTGGCGCCGACTTTTTTCAAGAACACTCCGTTGAAGAACTTTCTTTATTGACCGATTATGAGTTGAACAAATTTGGCCGTATTGTCGAGCCTATGGTTTTAAGGGAAGGAAGTATTCATTACAGGCCTATTGATTGGCAAGAAGCCTATGATTTAATATCTGCAGAACTTAAAAAACTAGATTCGCCTGATGAGGCTATTTTTTATACTTCTGGTCGGTCGAGTAATGAGGCTGCATTCTTATACGGCATGTTCGCACGTGCCTTCGGAACAAACAATATGCCCGATTGTTCGAATATGTGCCATGAATCAAGCGGAGTAGCACTTGGCGAAACTTTAGGCATCGGTAAAGGTTCAATTAAGTTAGAAGACCTTTATGAAGCGGAAGTAGTAATCGTAGCAGGTCAAAACCCTGGCACGAATCACCCACGCATGCTATCAGCCTTGGAAAAATGCAAAAAGAACGGCGGGAAGGTTATCAGTATTAATCCGCTAGAAGAATCCGGACTGGTGAATTTCAAGAATCCACAGCATTTGAAAGGTTGGATTGGTTCTGGTGAGAATATCGCTGATATACATCTTCCAGTCAAAATTAATCAAGACATACCGCTGGTCAAATTGATACTTATTAAACTGGCGGCTTTAGATACTATCAAAAATGACATTTTTGATCATGATTTTCTAACGAACTATGTGGATGGTTATGAAGCCCTGTTGGGTGATTTGAAAACCTATGATGAAAAAGCGCTGCTTGCCCAATGTGGTATAGGGATCGATAAAATCAATGAAGTTGTTACCTATCTCGCTAGAAAATCTAAAATAGTTGTGTGTTGGGCCATGGGATTGACGCAGCACAAAAATGGCGTGGAAAATATTCGCGAATATGTAAATCTGCTTTTGCTAAAAGGTGCGATTGGAAAACCCAATGCGGGTACCTGTCCGGTGAGAGGCCATAGCAATGTGCAAGGAGATCGAAGTGTGGGTATTATGCATTTTGTAAACAAAGAACTCAACAAGAGCATAGAGGAGCACCTCGGTTTTGTTCCGCCGTCTAAAGAAGGTTACGATACGGTAGGGGCAATGAAGGCGATGTATGAAAGCAAGGCCAAGATCTTTATGTGCCTGGGCGGAAATTTTTTGATGGCCGCATCCGATACGGAATACACAGCAGAAGCCTTACAAAATTGCGATTTGACGGTACAGGTAAGTACTAAGCTAAATCGCACCCATTTGGTTACGGGAAAAACGGCTTTGTTGCTCCCCACTTATGGGCGTTCTGAAAAGGATATGAAGAACGGGAAATTACGTCATATTACCGTCGAAAATAGTATGGGGCAGGTACGACAGTCCCGAGG
>RCNB010000197.1_pt1 | contig 41139 bp, 44 predicted proteins | sample 2041321 | NCBI WGS metagenome assembly RCNB01 (sample SAMN09708232, study PRJNA481090) | Marine sediment metagenome, whole genome shotgun sequencing project.
ATTTTCAAAATTTTGAAAAGACCTTTTATCTTGTAAAAACAATGTAGCCTATAATTTAGCAAACATTTTTTGCATTTTCGTCTTCTGCTCGTTAGCCAATGCTTCATCAACTAAGATCCTTCCACTGTGTTCATCTGTGATAATTTTTTTTCTAGATGCAATTTCCATTTGGACTTGAGGAGGAATGGTGAAGAAAGATCCTCCAGAAGCACCTCTTTCAATAGGTACAACAGCTAATCCATTCTTGACATTCTTGCGAATTCTTGAATATGCAGAAACCAATCGCTCTTCGATCAGTTTTTTATAATCTTCAGATTTTTTAATAAGAGCTTGTTCTTCTTTTTCTGTTTCAGCTAAAATGGCGTCTAATTCGCCTTTTTTATGCTTTAAGTGAGTATCTCTTTCCTTCAGACGTTCTTTAGTCTCAGAGATGACCTCTTTTTTTGTATCAATTTGAGCTTTATGCTCTTTAATATGCTTTTCAGCAAGCTCTATTTCCAATTCTTGAAACTCTACTTCCTTGGTAATTGAATTGTACTCCCTGTTATTTCTAACATTCTTTTGTTGCTCACTGTATTTCTTGATCAAGGCTTTAGCCTCTTCTATCAAATTTTTCTTACCACTAATTTGATCATTAATGGATTCTTGACTATCGTCTAATTTTTCTAATCGTGTGTTTAGTCCAGCCACTTCATCTTCTAGGTCTCTTACTTCTAGTGGAAGTTCTCCTCGTACATTGCGTATTTCGTCAATTCTTGAATCGATTAATTGTAGATCATATAATGCTCTTAATCTATCTTCTACGCTTGCTTCTTTCTTTTTGGCCATACTTATAAATACTTGACAGGATTTGTATTTGTTGTTGATAAAATGATTGCAAAATTAGTGATTTTTTTGCTAAGATAAGAGACTATGAGGTTTTTTGTGTATTGCTCACTTTCATAATGACCAATATCCGCCAAAACAATGGAATTTTCAGCTTGAAAAAAATCATGATACTTAAGATCTGATGTAATGAATATATCAGCCCCGGCACTTTTTGCCGCTGAAATCGCAAAACTCCCAGATCCTCCCAGAACAGCAACTTTTTTTATTGCTTTTTTTGTTAATGCTGAATGCTTTATAATTGAAGCATTCATCTTGGATTTCACTTCTCCGAGGAATGAATTACAATCCCTGGCTTGCTCCAATTCACCAATCATTCCCATACCGATATTGTGATTCTTGTTTTCCAGTGTCGTGATCTCATATGCCACTTCTTCATAAATATGAACCTTAAATAGAGCCTCTAGTACTTTGCTTTCAATGTGTTTTGGAAAAATTATACTGATCTGGGTCTCATTTTCATGCTGTATTTGGCCTTTTTCACCTAGTATTGGATTCGAATTTTCGTTTCCTTTATAAGTTCCTTCGCCTTCGATATTAAAACTGCATTTTTCATAATTTCCAATGCTTCCAGCACCAGAATCGAATAAGGCATTTCTCAGGGTTTCAGTCTCTTCAATAGGAACATAAGTGGTTAATTTCTTTATTGTTTCACTTTGCGGAATCAATATCTTCCTATTTGTAAGGCCAAGTTTTTCGCAAATCATGTCATTAACACCAATTAAGGCATTGTCCAATGCCGTATGGATAGCAAATATGGATATATCATGCTTTAAGGCTTTCATTACAGTGCGTTCAACATATGTTTTTCCGGTCAATTTTTTAAGACCTGAAAAAATGATGGGATGAAAACTAACAATAAGATTACATTTCTTTTCTATGGCCTCATCTATCACGGTTTCTAAAGTGTCTAGTGTTACGAGGATACCAGAAACATTACTCTCCTTATTGCCCACCAACAGACCAACATTATCAAAATCTTCGGCGTACACTAAAGGTGCCCAATCTTCGAGATGATGGATTACATCTTGTACTGTCATGATTTTATGTTTGATTCAAAGATAAAATATTTACTTTGGTACCGTGAAATTGTTACGTAAAATATCATTACCATTTGTTCCAGCATATTATTTTATTATCTGGTTAAGAAACACCTTTTATAATGTTGGTGTATTACATTCGGAAACCTACGATTTTCCAATTATTTGTGTTGGTAATTTGAGTGTTGGAGGAACAGGTAAGACACCTATGGTAGAGTACCTTGTTAGGTTATTGAAGAGTGAATTTAAAATTGCAACCCTGAGTAGAGGGTATAAGCGCAAAACCAAAGGTTTTATTATTGCCAATAATAGCACGACAGTGGAAAATATAGGAGACGAACCAATGCAATTCCACGATAAATTCAATGATATTACAGTTGCTGTCGATGCGGATAGGCGACATGGTATTTCACAGCTAATGAAGTATGACATAGAAACCATTATTCTTGACGATGCTTTTCAGCACAGAAGAGTAGAAGCTGGTCTGAACATATTGTTAACCACTTTTTCCAATCCTTTTTATAATGATTATGTATTGCCTACTGGTAATCTAAGAGAACCTCGTAACGGTGCTAAAAGAGCGGATATAATAATAATTACGAAATGCCCTCAGAATTTGAATGATTCTCAAAAAGCTGAAATTATTGGTAATGTAAAACCGTCAAGGCACCAGAAAGTGTTTTTTAGCGAGATTGGTTATGGCGTCTTACCTAAAGAAGTCAAAAAAATAGATTCTTTTACACTGGTCACTGGAATAGCAAATCCAAAACCCATGGTCGATCATCTAAGGCTGCAGGACCTTGATTTTGAGCACTTACAATTTAAGGATCATCATGAGTTTACCACCTCAGAAATTGATGAGTTAAAGAGTAAGAAAATAATATTGACTACCGAAAAAGACTATATGCGCCTGAAGGATCATATAACAAATGAAAAGTTATTCTTTTTGCCAATAGAAGTTATTATTGACAATTCTGCAGAGTTCAATAATGCGGTTAAAGGATTTGTTGCAAATTTTAAGAAGCGGTAGCTTTATCGCCTATTAATGCATTGTAAAGTTTCTTCTCAAAATCTACTTGTTTGAAAGGTTTGGAAATAATATCACTAAATCCTGCTTCATCAAATTCATGCATTTTATCTTCAATAGTCACAGCTGTTAATGCGAAAATAGTCAATTCTTGATTGAATGCACGTATCTGTGTTGTGGCTTCAAGACCACTTATTCCTGGCATGTGAATATCCATAAGAACAACATCGTAATCCGTGGTTTTCACCTTTTCGACAGCAGCCTCGCCATTATCTACCACTTCACAATTGAGTTTCATTTTATTGAGGATTTTCTTGGTGATCATTTGATTGATCTTATTATCCTCAACCACTAGGATCTTAATATTACTCAATTCAATCTCGCTTACATCCTTGAAATATTCAGTTTTCTGGGTTTTGATTATTTCAGTTGAATACTGCATTGGTAATTCGAAATAGAAGGTAGTTCCTTTACCCAATTCACTCTTAAGGTAGATTTTACCTTTGAGAATATCCATAAGTCCTTTTACGATAGAAAGACCTAGTCCTGTACCGCCATATTTTCGATTGATCTGTATAGATCCTTGAGAGAAGCTCTCGAACATGTGCTCTTGCTTCTCTTTAGTAATGCCGATACCATTATCCTCAACTTCAAAACGGATATTATAAAGACCGTCTTTTTCATCAATTTTATAAACTCGTACCCAGATATCACCATCTTTGGTGAATTTGATTGAGTTACCTATTAAGTTTATAAGGATCTGCGATATTTTAAGTTGATCTGCATTGTAATTTTCAGGTAAGCCTTGGTCATATTCAAAATGCAACTTGATATTATTGTCATTAGCTTGATTGGTCAAGGCAGAAATTACATTCTCAATTTTGGTTTTAAGGTTAAACAATTCAGACTCGACTTCTACTTTATTAGCCTCGATCTTATTTATTTGAAGGATATCATTAATGAATGTCAATAAATAATCGCCAGAAAATCTAAGCGATTTAAGATGCTGTACTTGCTCAGGTTTCGGATTTTCATCCAATAACATATTCGTAAGTCCAGTTACTGCATATAAGGGTGTTCTTAACTCATGAGTTACTGTAGACAAGAAATTGGCTTTTGTTCGAGAAGCTAATTCTGCTTTCTCTTTTGCCACTATTAGCTCATCATTCTTCTTATGCAACATATTATTGGTTTTTAGCCTAATGTTGTTGTTTTTGTATAGTGATAATGTTAGTAGGGATAGTATTGTAATTAACGCGATACTTAAAATAGTGGTCAACCTACTTAATTCAAGCTGGTCTGCTTGGTCTTTAATTTTTTGAGCTTGTTGCTGAGTAATCAACTCACCACCTTCCAGATTATACAAAGCACCATCGTCTGCCTCTAATCTCGCTCTTTTCTTATCTAAAAGTGAATCCGACAGTATAAGGTGTTTTTCTAGAAAAGAGTAGGCTTTTTCATGATCCCCTAGCTTATCATAAATAAGACTTGAGACTTTATAGCCTTTACTCTTAGTTATGGGCAAATTATTCTCAGATGCAATTTTTAGGCTTTCTTCTACGCGACTTTTCGCACTTTCTAAACGATCTAAATTCAATAATGCCTGACTATTTTGAACAAGTACCTCACTTAAAATGTCATTGAGTTTATTTTTTTTCGCTAGAATAGCAGCTTCTTCCAAAAGAGTAATGGCAAGTTTATTTTCTCCCAATGCAATTTGAGATTTTGCTTTATTCAATATTATGTTTGGTATGAATGCGCTAATATCATCATCTTCCTTAGCATATATCAAAGCGGAATCGTAAAATGTCAACGCTTTTTCGAAATCTTTTTTGCCGTTAGCATAAACCAGGCCATAGGTATTGAATGTCTCTGCTAAATTTACATTATCATTAATTTTTCGCTGGGTGTCTGCAGCTTTTAGAAGGTTTGAAATGGCTTTATCAAAATCTTCAAGGATATAGTTCAATAAGGCCATTTTGGTATAGATAATACCAATGATTTTTTGATCATTAATACCTTTTGACCATTCCAAAGCCTGCTCAAGATTACCAATAGCAGTATAATAATTACCTCTAATGGCATCTTTGTCGGCGTATTGGATATTTTGATCTATACTATTACGTATCCCCTCTCTATCTGTAGAATTTTGAGCAGATACTTGAAGCGAAATCAATAAAGAGAACGCTAATAATATGTATATGATTCGGGACATCATAAACTATGGTTTATCGACAAATATAGCTATTTATTCGATAAAATGCATAAAATGTCTATAATTCTGGAGGAATAGCCAGTTTCATTATCATACCAACCAATGATTTTAACCATATTGTCAATCACAGAAGTCATTAGTGAATCGAATATACAAGAATGAGGGTTCCCGACGATATCTATCGAGACTATGGGGTCTTCTGTATATTCTAAAATACCTTTATATTTTCCATGTGAAGCCATTTCAAAGGCCCGATTTATAGCTTCTATAGATTTTGGATTCTCAACATTCAAGGTAATATCAGTAAGGGATCCATTCGCCACAGGCACTCTAATGCCACAACCACCGATGGCATGAGAAAGATGTGGAAAAATTTTTGTCAATGCTTTCGCCGCTCCAGTGGTTGTTGGAACAATGGATTGCCCTGCGGCCCTTGCCCGCCGTAAGTCGCGATGTGGCTGGTCATGCAAACTCTGGTCCGTTGTATAAGAATGTATAGTAGTGATGTATGCTTGCTTGACTTTACAAAGCTCATCTATGATGTTGATCATAGGAGCAGCGTTATTTGTGGTGCAAGAGGCAAGGGAAATAATGGACTCTGTACCATCAAGCTTGTCATTATTTACACCTAAAACAATGGTTTTAATGCTGTCATCAATAGGAGGGACTGTTAAAATCACTCTTTTGGCACCATTGTCTATATGATAATTCAAGTCTTTTTTAGTCTTGAATTTCCCAGTTGCTTCAATAACAAAATCCGGATTATAAGATTTCCAATCAATATCTTTAGGATGATTCTTATTGATCAGTGGAATTGCAAGTTTGTCAATTATGATATGACTGTTATCGTGAGAAATAGTATTACGCAAAACACCATGAATACTATCATATTTCAATAAATGGCTTAATGTCTTTGCATCTGCTAGGTCGTTAATAGCAACAATATTGAATTCATTTTTATCCAACAACAAACGAAAAACCCGTCTACCAATCCTGCCAAACCCATTAATTGCGATGTTTGTTTTTGCCATTTCCAGATGATTGCAGCTAAATTAATTGATATGCTTCTGTGCCTTATAGGAAGATCTTACGAGTGCACTACTTTCAACATGACGAAAACCTAGTTCTAGACCAATGTCCTTGTATTCGGCAAATTGATCTGGAGTTATGAATTGTTTCACTGGTAAGTGTTTTTTACTAGGTTGAAGATATTGTCCAATGGTCACAACATCCACATTAACTTCTCGAAGATCTTTCATTGTTTGAATGACTTCCTCACGATCTTCTCCTAAACCTAACATAATGCCCGATTTTGTACGACGCTGTCCTTGTTTTTTTAGATACTCTAGAACTCCAAGGCTACGTTCATATTTTGCCTGAATGCGCACTTCACGCGTTAGCCTTTTTACAGTCTCAATATTATGGGAGACTACTTCTGGGGCCACATCAATGATCCTGTTAATATGTTGTTCAATACCTTGAAAATCTGGAATTAGGGTTTCCATTGTCGTTTCTGGGTTCATCCTTCTTACTGCCTTCACAGTCTCCGACCACATGATACTTCCCATATCTTTGAGGTCATCTCGATCCACAGACGTAAGTACGGCATGTTTGATTCCCATGATCTTGATCGAACGCGCTACTTTTTCCGGTTCATCCCAATCTACGGTTTCAGGTCTGCCGGTTTGAACACCGCAGAACCCACAAGAACGTGTACAGACATTCCCTAGAATCATAAAAGTCGCGGTGCCTTCTCCCCAGCATTCACCCATATTTGGACAACTTCCCGATGTACAGATCGTATTTAGTTTGTATTTGTCAACAAGACTCCGAAGTTCGGTGTATTTCTTACCTGTAGGCAGCTTTACCCGTAACCATTTTGGTTTTGGCTTACGTTCTTGTAATATGTTTGAAGCAGTTTCTGTATTCATATGGCCACAAAGATACGAAGTATAGAATAAAATACCCCCTATAAAATAGTTAGGAACCAAATCCCAAACCCTAGAAGGAACAAGATTCCCAACCAACTTAAAATGTGCATGAAGATTGAAGGTTGCCAAAGCTTAGGTGTATGATCGCTAGAGATTAATTTGTAATTGATAATCGCATAAAAAGGGGCAGTTAAAAAGGAAAGTACTGTTGCGATCTTTATTAGTAATCCCATACCAGAATCAAAAAAGAAGAAAATTAGTATAGTGCCTATTGCCAATAATAGGATCCAAAACAAATATCCCTTCTTTAAAGAACTGTTGGTAAGTAATTGCATGGTTTGACTCATTGCACGTGGAGATGCGTCAAGTGTGGTCAAGGTTGTACTGAACATCGTGGTGAACGCTGTGACGCCTATTATAATATAAGACCAACTTCCTAAACTCTTGGTGTACATTTCAATTAATTGGTTGGAGAAAACTCCTGCAGCGGCACTAAAGGATTCATCACTATTGAACATGACCAGAGCACCCAAACTCACGAATCCGATTCCAAGAATTACAGTACCAATATAACCAACATTAAAATCGAACAAAGCAGTTTTCGGCGTGAATTCGCCTTCATCTTTTTTCTTCTCAATAGCCCATAACGAATGCCACACTGAAATATCAAGTGGTGCGGGCATCCAACCCATAAAGGCAATCAAGAAACTGATTTCAATGGTGCCTTTGGGTAAAACCTGTGTAATTGAAATCGGATTCGAATTCTTGCTTAATGCCATTATTACTGCAACAATGGTACTTATAGCCAGTATAATAATTATGATTTTTATAAGGTTATCCAACAGTTTATACTTTCCAATGAGAAGCAGTGCCAAACAAATACCCAAGATCACGATAGTCCATAACTCGGTTGAAATGAAATCACCAAATAGAGATGATGCCAAACCAGCGGTTACTATAGTTACGGCAGTTTGAATCGTAAACATCGTTGCAAATGTTAAGATGGCATAAGCAATCAAGACCCCTTTCCCTAATTTTTTGTATCCATGAAGCAAACTTTCACCGGTTGCTGACGCATATCTCGGTCCAAATTGAAAAAACGGATACTTGAAAAGATTTACGAGTATTAAGGCCCATATTAAACCGAAACCAAAATCTGCTCCAGCCCGAGTAGATTGAACAAGATGTGAGACACCAATGGCAGCACCGGCAAATAATAGTCCAGGGCCAAGTTTTTTCAATGATATCATTATTCCTTTTGTATGATTTCAGACAAAAGTTTCTTGGCTCTCAAGAGTTTTACTTTTACGTTGCTCATAGGCTCTTTTAGTTCATTGGATATTTCCTTATAACTGAGTTCTTGAAAATATCTTAAGTTGATGACTTCTTGGTAGGCAGGTTTCAATTTCTTGATATCACGAAGTAATTTGGCCAAGTTTTGCTCCCTGATTATTTTGTCCTCAGGCGTAGGTGACTCATCAATGATCTCGTATACTCTTTCTTCGTCATCGCCAAGAGTTCGATTGGAGATTGACGTTTTTCTTTTCCGGACCAAATCAATATGAATGTTCTTGGAAATTGTTATGAGCCATGTGGAGAACTTATAATCTTCGTTATAAGTTTTTATCTTATCGAATGCCTTCGAAAATGTTTGAATGGTAATATCTTCTGCATCATTTTCATTTTCAGTACGTTTCAATTGAAATCCATAAACTTCATTCCAAAAAGTATCTAATAAATAATTGAATGCTAATTGTTCGTTTTTTTTGGCTTTTTTGATGGCGTCCTTTACTTCCAACGACTGTGTTTTGAAAAGAGATTAATTATAAAGATAGATAATTGAAAGCATATTAAAAATAACTCTAAAATAGGTGTTAGCAGGATGAGGTCTTTTTCCCTTAATTTTTTAGCTGAAACCCCTAATACAAGGTATTTAATTATAATAATAAATACACAGAGTGATAAGACCATTGAGACTTTAAACTGATTGATCAACAATACTATTGAAAGCACCCAAAAAAACAACTGCGAACTGTAAAAAACACCAAGCATCATCTTATGCTTGAATTGATATTTGTAAGACGTTGAAATATGCCTCCTTTTCTGAATGATCCAATTCTTGAGAGTTGTTTCTGGTTGAGATTTTGTGAAACTATAAGGAGAAATGTTCATAGTAACATTTTCTGCTGTTCCTATTTTATTTATAAATAGGTCATCATCGCCTGAAAGAATATCCATATGGTCCACGAAACCATTGTTATTGAAAAACTCCTCTTTCTTATAAGCTAAATTTCTACCCACACCCATATAGGGAAGACCCATTAGCGCATATGAAAAATATTGAACTGCTGTTAATAAGGTTTCAAATCGAATTAGTTTATTAAGAAATGAATACTTGATTTTCTCATAAGCTCCATATCCTAGGACAATACTTTTTTTCTCGTCGAAGTAAGAGGTCATCTGCTTTATCCAATATCTTGATAATGGTTTGCAATCGGCATCTGTAAGTAGCAGATAATCATATTTTGCTGACTTTATTCCTAATGTGAGAGCATATTTTTTGTTACCCCAAAAAGCCTCATTTTGTTCTACATTGACTACTCTGATATTGTTGTATTTATCGGAGTATATTTTCATGACATCCAGAGAACTGTCTGTAGACCCATCATTAACCAATATGATTTCAAAGGTTGGATAATCTTGATTGACAAAGAATGGTAAATGAGCCTTGAGGTATTCGGCTTCATTTTTAGCACATAGTATTACTGAAACCCCGCGTGCGACTGCTTTTGTGATTTTTGGTTTTAACAAAGGAAGTTTGCTAAAAACAAGTAGGTAAAATATACCTTGTATGACCACTACGACAATAAAAATGTATAATAGTGTGTCTAATAATATCATTAAACCAGGAGTTATGAATGTTGCGGCTCATTGCAATCATCGAATTTATCGGGAGATTTCCCGCAGAAGCCGCAGGCTTCACCGTCTTTATTGAGCATAGGGTTTTGACTAGCGCAAGTGCCTGCAAATTCACCGTCTTTCTTTGCCCAGATTTTTATGGCAATTCCAGCAACGCCAAGACCTAATAAAACTAGAGTAATAAGAAGAAGTTTCATTTAGTTTATTTTATGCAAAGTTAATCTATTATAGCAAAAAAAATTCCTGAATGATCAGGAATTTTTTAAACGATAGTAGGAAAGATAGAATCTTCTACTTATTATTATTTTGAAGCGAAATGTTCGCAACTGAGTTCTCTACAGATGCACTTTGATTACCGCCTTTAGGCTCTATGGTAATATAATAACTCAATGCATCTTCTAGATATGGTACTGGTATCAAATTACGGTTAGATTCATCTAGAATGCCAAGATTAATCATTTTGTCATTTACCTCGGCCCATAATTGGTATGTCTGCTCATCAGGTAATTGCGGTAAGGCAACTACGTCAATCATTGACAATTTGTCAACAGAATTAATATAAGCCACAGTTTTTAAATTCTTAGCCCTTAAATTACCCCTCATTATATACTTATTAGTTTCAGGGTTATTGAGCATATCATATTTCTTAGTGATGTCAGCAAGCCTCGAATTAGTCTCAGCTGCATCCAAGCGCAATTCATTTAGTTCGTTGTCCGCTAAAGTGTTTTTATCCATAAGTGCCTGATTCTGGCTAAAAAGGAAGAATGACATAGCGCCAAATATAAGAGCCGCTACACTTGCAGCAATACCAAACCATGGAATTGGTTTCCTGCTTTGATGTAAAGATATTACAGGCTTCTCTTCTAGCTCGGCTAATATGCTACTAAGAATATTCTTAGGAGGTTCAATAGCATTGCTTTTAGCGAGAATTTCCAAATTATCTTGAAGTAGGTTATATTCCGCCTTTACCTCTGGATATTCAGAGATAAAACCTTCAACTTTAAAATTTTCAGAAACCGTTGTATCACCAACTAGAAATCTTTCCAGTAGGCCTGATTCTAAAAACAACTGTAGTTCTTTTTTCATTTTATTTAATTTTATGAGACCATAAATCAAGTCAACTATTCATCATAGACCTTCTTGAGCTCCCTCAATCCAATCTTTAATCGCGACTTGATCGTACCAAGAGGAATATTAAGTTCCTCACTGGCTTCTTGCTGCGTCATCCCTTCAAAGAAGAGAGCATCAAGCACAATCTGGTATTTTTGGTCCAGAGTAGCAACATGCTTCTTTAAATCCATAACATCTTGATTTAGTTCTGCCGTTGCTATTTTATATACGTTTGAATCTTCTATTTGGACTTCTTTGCTATTTCGATTATTGAAACTTCTTAGTTTATCAATGGCTGTGTTTCTTGCAATTCTATATAGCCATGTAAATAATTTTGCTTTATTAGAATCGTATTTTTTGGAGTTCTTCCAGATCTTTATAAAGCTCTCTTGTAAGGCATCTTGAGCGAGGGCATCATCCTTAGTGATCTTGAAAATAACGCCATATAATGTGTTTGAATAATTTTCATAGAGGAGATTTAAGGCCCTTTGATCACCTTTTTCCAACAATTCCGTTATTTCTTTCTCTAGATTATGGCTCAATTTTTAAATTTTAAGGAGGTTTTTCATTTTTTTTCAAATAAAAACATCCAATTCTGGATTAGATACGTAAATAAGATAACTAACGAAACAGTTTTAATTTAATTGTAAAACTAAGAAATTTACAGATAAGAAACTTTTGGTCAGTTATTAGTTTTAAAATTTTTAGATTATAGATAGTATCGTACTTCCTCGATGATTGATTAATAGCTTTTTCTCTCTATCTATAATATAAAAAAGCCTTATATAATCTATAAGGCTTTTTCTTTCTAAAAAAATATCTTTTCTGTCTACCTTTCTGTAATGACTTCTCCTTCCAAATTAATGGTGCTAAAGTTAGAAGCATAATTATACTTTATTATCGGTCTAAGTGTTGCTCTCACATATTCAATATTATTTTCATTTACATAAAAACGATAATTAAAATATCTTTTGAAAAAAATCAATGAGGTATGCAGTAATGCTAAGGGCACCCAATTTTGATGTTTAAGGAAAGCATCAACCTTCTTGATCCTGTAATTGGTCAGCAAGAAAAATAGGTTTTTATTGCTAAAGAAGTACTGAGCTAAATAAGGTTTATTCAAAGGTTCTGACCTATCAACTAACATTTCAAAATCAAGATTGTCAGCATTAAAACCACTCATATAATCTACAAGTTGTGAAACAGAAAGCAACTCTCGAGAAGATTTATTAATAACAAACGTACCATTATAAACATCTATAAGAATCCACTTTTTCAATTCTTCTGACCAGAATTCATTAAATGAATGACCGCCAATAACGGATTGCGTGCCTCCTTTAATGCCCCATTCACGTACTTTAATATCGTTGATAATACAAAAATTAATAAACACTTGAGCAAAGTCACTGCAAACACCGCCTCGTTTATAGCGCATGGTTATATAACTATCGCATGAAGATAAGCCAAGTCCACGCCCTCTCTTAAAAAAAGTATTGAAATGCTCGGCAATCTTTATGACTTTGACAAGAGTAGAAAGACCTTGTTCAGAATCTGTGATTGGATTATCCTCAAAGAAAATAGGGTGTATGTCTTCCTTGGCATTATAGGCATTATAATTTTCGTTTTGGAAGAAGCTGGCCTTTGGCGATTTGGTTACCAGGAACCAACGTACTTTGTGAAGAAACGGATGTCTCTTCATCTTGTATTTAATTCTGGATATAAATGCTTTCATCAATTAACAAGTGTTTGGGGACCGTTATGATACAAAAATCGCAATTGTATCAAGTAAAACTAGCAAAGCAACTTGCTCTAATACAAAGAATTAGTTAAACAGTAAATAAATAAGACAAAAGGCCTGCTTTTTAGATAATATTGACCTCTATTTCAAGGGAAATACCAAAGATCCGACGAATGGTAGCTTGAATGAGCTTTGCTAATTGCAATATGTTCTTGCCATTTGCCGACCCATGATTCACTAAAACCAATGCTTGTTTTTCATGTACGCCATAATTGCCAAATCGCTTCCCCTTAAATCCTGATTTTTCTATAAGCCAACCTGCAGGTATCTTAAATTCAGTTTCAGAAATAGGATAATTAGGTATATCAGGAAAATTCTTGATCAGTTCATCGTAATGTTTAATAGTAATTATTGGATTCTTGAAGAAACTTCCACTATTACCAATTTGTTTCGGGTCCGGCAATTTACTTTTTCGAATGGCAATCACGGATTTTGAAACATCTCGAATTGTCGGGTCGGTTATATCTCTTTTTTTGAGCTCTGAAACAATGGCTCCATATGAGACATGTAATTCATGTTGTTTCTTGGTTAATTTAAGTGTCACATCCGTTATGATATAATGGCCTTTAGCTTTTCCCTTAAAAATTGAATCACGATAGCCAAATTTGCAATCCTCGTTTGAGATGGTCTTCATTTCGAGGTTACCGAGATCAATAACACTACATTCAACAAAGGTGTCTTTCAATTCTACTCCATATGCCCCAATATTTTGAATTGGTGACGTCCCAACATTGCCAGGAATAAGAGATAGGTTTTCAATGCCGCCGTAGTCTTTTTCCAAACACCATAAAACCAATTCATGCCAATTCTCACCAGCATTGGCCTTAATGAAGACATGGTCTTCAGTTTGCGAGATAATTGATATGCCTTTTAGATCCAGATGAATGACCAAGGCATCAACATCTTTGGTCAATAACATATTGCTTCCTCCGCCTAAAATAAATTTATCCTGAAGTATTTCTGATGACAAAGCGCTTTTTAGTTCATCAATTGTAGAAACAGGGACAAAATATCTTGCATTGACATTAATACCAAAAGTGTTGAGCTCCTTTAATGATATGTTTTCAAGGATTTGCACTAGTCGTTGTAAACTTTTAATGCCTCCTTAAGTATACTCACCGCTTTAATGAGACTTTCCTTATTCAAAACATAGGCAATTCTTATTTGATTTGCACCGACGCCGGGCGTAGAATAAAATCCGGCAGCTGGTGCTACCATAATAGTCTGATTGTTAAGATTGAATTCTTCCAATAGCCATTGTGCAAATTCATCCGAACTTTTAACTGGCAATTCTGCGATACAATAAAAAGCACCATTTGGTTTTGCGACTTTAACTCCTTCTATTTTTTGTAATTCCTCAATAAGTGTATTCCTTCTTTCAACATATTCGTCAATAACTTCATCAAAATAGCTTTGTGGAGTTTCCAAGGCCGCTTCACTGGCAATTTGGGCGTATGTTGGAGGGCTTAATCTTGCTTGAGCAAATTTAAGGGCAGTTTGTATGACATCTTTATTTTTTGAAACGATACAGCCAATTCTTGCGCCGCACATGCTATAACGTTTGGATACGGAGTCAATCATGATAGCATGGTTCTCTAATCCTGATTCTTCCATGACCGAGTAGTGTTTGGCACCATCATATGCAAACTCTCTGTACACTTCATCTGCGATCAAGAATAAATCATGTTTTTTTACTATTCCAGCCAATTCTTGGACCTCTTCTTTACTATATAAGTATCCTGTAGGATTTCCTGGATTACAAATAAGGATGGCTTTCGTTCTAGGGGTAATTAGTTTTTCAAACTCTTCAATTGGAGGTAATGCAAAATTGTTCTCTATCTTGGATATGACTGGAACGACCTTCACGCCAGAAGCTATAGAAAAACCATTATAATTGGCATAAAACGGCTCTGGGATAATTACTTCATCACCTACATCCATTATACTGCCAAAAGTGAAAAGCAATGCTTCACTTCCTCCAGTGGTTACAATTATATCTTGGGCTGAAACATTAATGTTATTCTTTAAATAGTATTGAGCGATTTTGGCGCGATACTCTTCAGAGCCTTCTGATCTACTATAAGCTAAAATTTCTAAGTCATTATTCTTAACCGCATTCAATGCAACCTCAGGCGTTTTAATATCCGGTTGTCCAATATTGAGATGAAACACTTCAACACCTCTTTTTTTTGCGTCTTCCGCATAGGGCACCAATTTACGAATTGGTGACTGTGGCATGGATTTCCCTTTATTTGAAATTGATGGCATTTGATCTGATTTTAGCATTGCAAAGTTGCGAAAAATAATCTTAAACTTTTGGTAAAAAACCTAACAGATTGTAAAGGATTTGTAACTTATTGCTTTACGTAACCCATGCCCTTTAATTAATGAGGTATTATTATCCATTACTATTTTTTCTTTTTTTAGGCGCTCTATCTTTTTCTCAAGGCAAATTTGTGATCAAGGATAAGGCCGCAAGTCATAAGATCAAATTCGAACTTATAAATAATCTCATTGTCTTTCCAGTAGAAGTAAATGGGGTAGAATTATCTTTTTTATTGGATACAGGTGTTAGCAAACCAATTATATTCAATAGTCTTCAAGGTATTGATACGCTTCGTGTAAATGATACTGAAAAGATCTTCTTAAGGGGTTTAGGAGATGGTAAACCCATTGAGGCCATTAAATCCCGTAAGAATGTTTTCAAGATAGGAGGCGCTATCAATGTCAATCAGACGCTTTATGTAATTTTCGATACCTCTATGGATTTTGCGCCACGTCTAGGCGTGCCAATACATGGTATTATAGGATATGATCTTTTCAAGGACTTTGTGGTGGAGATAAATTATTCGTCCAAATACATTAAACTTTATGATACAGAGAAATATCAGGAGAAGCTCTGTAAAAACTGTGAAAAAATGGACTTGGAATTCTATAATTCAAAACCCTATTTGACTGCTGAACTGGATGTGAATGATAAACGAACACAAATAAAACTGTTGATAGACTCCGGCGGTAGTGATGCACTATGGCTTTTCGAGGATGAAGAGAAACAGATTGGTCCGAAAGATGATCATTATTTTGAGGATTTCCTTGGTAATGGACTTAGTGGTAGTATTTACGGTAAACGTTCTAAAATTCGTCGCTTACACTTAAAAAGTTTCATTTTTGAAGATGTCAATGTAGCCTATCCTGATTCAGCATCAATTCATTATGCCAAGAAATTCGTAGATAGAAATGGATCCATATCTGCGGAATTGCTGAAAAGGTTCAATTTAATATTCGATTATGGTAAGGGATCTCTCGTTCTACGTAAAAATGGGAATTTCAAGAACCCGTTTAGTTACAATAAGAGTGGGATTGCAATTGAGTACGGTGATGTTCGGTTGGTCAAAGAGCGAGAAAGGGATAAATATGAAGAGAACAACACTGCTGAACCTATCGCGATAATTGTCGTAACAACTTTTAAATACTCTTTCAAACCAGCCTTTACGATTGTACAATTGCGAAAAAATTCACCAGCTCACAGGGTAGGACTGCAACTAGGCGATGTTATACTAAGCATAAATAATCACCAATCCTATGAATTTACGCTACAAGAAATGTTGCAGCATTTTTATGGGAAAAATGGCAAGAAAATCAAGGTGAGGATCGATAGAGATGGAAAAATATTGAATTTTGAATTTAGACTAGAACCCTTGTTATAATAAAAAAGCCCTTATCCTGATAGCTATCGGGATAAGGGCTTTTAAAATATATTGATAAAGGAATTAGTTCGACTTTTCAGCTAGAACATTCTTTTTCTTTTCAAGAACACTTTTCTTGTTTGGGTCTACCACATTTCCTTTTATTTTTAAGGCTACAGTTGGAGTTACAGCATTCGATAAAACAGTAATGGTCTTGCGAATAGGCATTACACGGTTTGTGTCGTATTTCACTGAAATTTCGCCAGTATCTCCTGGAAGGATTGGACCTTTCGGTTTTTTAGGTACAGTACATCCACAAGTAGATGATACCTTAGATATGATCAGAGGCGCATCGCCAGTGTTTGTAAACTCAAATGTACGAACACCATCAGCACCTTTTTCAATGGTACCATAGTCTATCACATCAGTCTTGAACTCGATCTTAGCTACTTTTTCTTGGGCAAGGGAACCGAAGCTAATGAGTCCTACGAATAAAATTGCTATTAAATTTTTCATCACTATCATTTTAGATTTGAATTGTAAACTTACTTACTTTTTCCGCATTCTGCAAAAATATTGGATGTAATGCACTCTTTGTTAACACATTTTAATACCCTTTATAATTTTTCAGAAAAAAATATATAAGTACTTTTACACATCAAGTCCAAAAACCGTTCCAAAGTATGAATATCCCATCAAAATATGATGCAACACAAGTAGAAGATAAATGGTATGAGTACTGGATGAAACATGAATATTTTCATTCAGAACCAGACGACAGAGAGCCATACACTATTGTTATTCCACCACCCAATGTCACTGGGGTTCTTCATATGGGGCATATGCTCAACAATACCATACAAGATGTATTGATTCGTCGAGCGAGATTACAAGGCAAAAATGCATGTTGGGTGCCAGGAACAGACCATGCGTCGATTGCCACTGAGGCCAAAGTAGTCGCTAAACTCAAGGAAGAAGGCATTAATAAAAACGACCTCACCAGGGACGAGTTTTTGTCACATGCCTGGGAATGGACGCATAAACATGGTGGTATAATCCTAGAACAGCTCAAAAAATTAGGAGCCTCTTGCGATTGGAGACGCACAAAATTCACCATGGATGACGATTTGTCGGAAGCAGTGGTCGATACATTTTTAGACTTACACGGTAAAGGCTTAATTTATAGGGGTTATCGCATGGTAAATTGGGATCCTGAAGCGCAAACTACCTTGTCTGATGAAGAAGTCATTCACGAAGAACGCACAGACAAGCTATATTATGTCAACTACCAAATAGAAGGTGAACAAGATGTTGTAACTATTGCGACCACTAGACCTGAAACAATATTGGGAGATACAGCACTATGTGTTAATCCAAATGATAAACGATTCGCGCATTTGAAGGGCAAGAATGTGATTGTGCCTATTTGTAACCGTGTAGTACCAATAATTTTTGATGACTATGTGGATATGGAATTCGGGACAGGTTGCTTGAAGATCACGCCGGCACACGATGTCAACGATAAGGTGATTGGTGAGTGTCATGATCTTGAAGTGATCGATATTCTCAATGATGACGCCACATTAAATCAATTCGGTCTACAATTTGAAGGTATGGATCGAGTTGAGGCTAGGGAAGCAGTGGCCAAAGAGCTTGAAAATATTGGTGTTCTCTCCAAGACTGAACCTTACATGCATAAAGTAGGTACTAGTGAGCGTACAGGTGCCGTTATCGAACCGAAAATTTCAGCACAATGGTTCTTGAAGATGAAAGACCTTGCCAAACCAGCGCTGGATAACGTGATGAACGATACTATTAAGTTTCATCCTTCTAAATTCAAGAATTCTTACAGACACTGGATGGAAAACGTCCGAGACTGGAATATATCGCGTCAATTATTATGGGGACATCAAATTCCGGCCTTTTTCTATGGTGAAGGTGTCCATGATTTTGTAGTGGCGAAAACTTTGGAAGAAGCATTGCCGTTGGCTCGAGAAAAAGGAAATAATAAAGGTCTTAGAATTGAGGACCTTAAACAAGATCCAGATGTTGTTGATACCTGGTTCTCGTCATGGTTATGGCCGATTAGCGTGTTCGATGGCATACGACACCCTGAAAATAAGGATATCAATTACTATTACCCAACCAACGATATAGTTACAGCGCCAGAGATCATGTTTTTTTGGGTGGCACGAATGATTATTGCTGGATATGAATATCGTGGTGAATTACCCTTTAAAAACGTCTATTACACAGGTATTGTACGTGATAAACAAGGGCGTAAAATGAGTAAATCCCTCGGAAATTCACCGGACCCCATTGAACTCATGAAGATCTATGGTGCCGATGGTGTTCGTGTCGGGATGTTATTATGTTCTCCAGCAGGGAATGATCTCCCTTTTGATGAGGATCTATGTCAACAAGGCAAGGCATTTTCCAATAAAATATGGAATTCCTTTAGGTTGATTAAAGGATGGGATGTGGCTGATATCCCTCAACCAGAATCCTCTAAAGTAGCTATTACTTGGTTCGAAGCAAAGTTCCAAGAGACTTTGGCGACTATCGAAGACCATTTTGAAAAATATCGTATTAGTGATGCATTGATGGAAACATATAAGCTTATCACCAACGATTTTAGTTCATGGTTGCTCGAAATGGTAAAACCTGCTTATCAACAGCCTATTGACAAAACAACATTTACTGCCCTTATTTCTATATTAGAGGATAACTTGAAGGTTTTACATCCGTTCATGCCGTTCTTAACCGAAGAAATTTGGCAGCACATTACTGACAGAACACCTGAAGAAGCACTGATTATAGCCAAATGGCCAGAAACCAAGAATGTGGACGCTACATTGATCAAGGATTTTGATTTTGCTTCTGAAGTGATATCCGGAATACGGACCATCCGTAAACAAAAGAACATTGTTTTTAAAGATGCCATTGAATTGTCGGTGTTGGATAGTGAAAATGCCTCAAAATCGTTTGATACCGTTATCACGAAGCTTGGAAATATATCTGCTTTGACCTATACCGAAGAAAAAGTAGAAGGCGCTTTAACATTTAGGGTGAAATCCAACGAATATTTTGTGCCGATGCAAGGTACTATTGATGTTGATGCTGAGATTAAAAAACTCACTGAGGAGCTCAGTTATGCAGAAGGATTCTTGAGATCGGTACAAAAGAAGCTTTCTAACGAACGGTTTGTAGCTGGAGCGCCAGAACAGGTGGTGGCCAGTGAAAAGAAGAAAGAAGCAGATGCTTTAGCTAAGATCGACACCTTGAAGGCTAGTTTGGCGAGTTTGAATTAGGGGTTTAGCCTTTTTCTTGCTAATGCCAAGAAGCTTACTTTCGATACAAAAAATAATTGTTCACCAAATCGATATAGGTTTGTTTGGCCTCGTCTTCGGTGATATCCTGAACTTGGAAAAGGGCATTGGTCTTAAACGCATTAATGATCGGCTTGCGGCTACTTGGTCTTTCGTAGTTATTGGTTGCTCGCTTAAAGTAAGCATATAGTCGCAAAAGAAAATCTGCTGGAAAATGTTCGGTGTGCGCGTTAATGCGATCCACGGCATTGTTAAATTCAATATCTAAGGCTTCAGAATCCATTACATTTGGGCGATAAGAGTTTCACCGCCTCTTACTTTTTGATTGAGTTCTACTTGAATTTTGGTATCTAAAGGTAAGAACAAATCCACCCTCGAACCAAACTTAATAAATCCAGAATCACTTCCTTGAATAGCGGTATCTCCTTCCTTGGCATAATTGATAATGCGTTTAGCCATGGCGCCGGCAATTTGTCGGTAAAGTACTTTTCCGTAGGTGTCATTCTGAACAACCACTGTTGTACGCTCATTTTCTTCGCTGCTTTTCGGATGCCAAGCCACTAAATATTTACCGGGATGGTACTTACTGTAAGTCACCTTGCCGCCAATGGGATACCGTGTGACATGTACATTGATTGGCGACATGAACACGGAGACCTGCAGGCGTTTTTCTTGGAAATATTCTTTCTCAAAGACTTCCTCTATGACCACGACTTTACCATCAACAGGAGAGAGTACATGATTATCGTTCAAGATTGTATTTCTGCTGGGATTCCTGAAAAATTGCAGGATCAAAATCAAAAGTACTACGAATACAAACATCAAAAGCATACGTAGCCAATTCAGCTCAACAAATGCTTCCACAGCCAATAACCCTGCGACAACTATCACAAATGTTATGACTATTATTTTATAACCTTCTTTATGAAACATGCTCAAATAACCTTAGAAAAAGAAAAATAAACGGTGATGCAAAAATAACACTATCCAGACGATCCAATAGGCCTCCATGACCAGGCATAATGAAGCCACTATCCTTGACATTTGCCTGCCTCTTGAATTTCGATTCAATGAGGTCGCCTAAAACACCAAATACACTGACAATGATCGCCATGATCAACCAATAGGTAAAATTGAGTGTTTCTGTATATGTGCTTATTAAATAACTTGCCACACAAGCAAAGAATAACCCTCCAAGGAATCCCTCGACAGTTTTCTTTGGCGATATGCTTGGAAAAAGCTTTTGCTTCCCAAAACTCTTACCCACTAGATATGCAAAAGTATCACTGACCCAAATCAGGATGAACGTCCCTAATAATATTTCTGGAACGAATGTTTTATTATAATTGGCAATGAGATTCAAGAATATGAATGCACTGGTGAGGTAGAACGTTGTAATGATGAAACGTTTGGACTCAAATAGGGGTATGGTCTTTTCAGAGAAAAGGTCTTTTATTAATAACAACTGAACGAAAAAGGTGAGTACCTGCAGTATTTGAGTAGTTTCAGTAAACCCTCGGTACGTATTGGCAAAAATCTGCCAATAGGCAAATAATCCGTATAAAAGAATGAAGATGATGTATGGAAGGATTCCCTTAAGACCGATTAGCTTTTTGAATTCTGCTAAGCAAATGAGTCCGAAAATAAAGAACACAATTGTGAGAGCAATTTGAGATTTTAAACATAGGATAAGAAGCGTGGCATAGAGAATCCCTGATAGTGCCCTCGTCGTAAGTTCCTTCATATTACAAGTCTTCTAATAAGAGCAAATATAAGTTTTTAGAACTACTGCCGTAGGTTAGGAAGTCTTTATCTTCAACAGTTTTAAAATGTTTAATGGTTGTAATGTTTGTGGGTATCTTATCGCGGTTTTTACCTTTTATACCTCTTAACCCCTCTCCAATACTCTCAACCAATTGACTAGTCGTAGCAAAAATGACAAAATTGTCAGGAATCTCGTTCAGCTTTTTTTCTGCTATTTGGTTAGAAGATATTAAAAGGGAACCATCATCTGCAATCAGGTATTCGCAAGTGGTTAAGAAGAAAGTAGTATCCTTCGATTTTTTTGAAGATTTTAACTCGAATTCTGAGAATTTATCGGCCAATCGCTCATCGAGTAGGTATACATTTTTATCGTACCAATCATTCTCAAGAAGAATCTGGTCAAGACTATAGAACACTTCGCTCATGTTCTCACAATAGAGAAATTTACCGCCGTTAGATTTAAAATTTATCGTGAATCTTTCGTCAATGGGTAGCTTAATATCGGGCATATATTTACCTCTCTCGTCTGCAGAAATATCATCTTGAGAGTCCTTTTTGAGACCAAGGATTTTACGAAAAATGTTCATTAAGGCTATGCTATTAACCGTTATTCAGGAGCAACCCAAATATAAACAATCTTGAACTAACAAAAGTAGCTAATTCAAGATTTAAGATTTCTTTAGGAGTAACTTACTCAACGGCAAGTGCTTTCTCTTCTTCTTTATCAAACGGACGACTACCAAATATTTTTTCAAGATTATCCTTGAAAATGACTTCCTTCTCTAATAACTCTTCAGCAAGAAGCGTGAGTTTGTCCTTGTTTTTCTTCAAGAGGTCCAGAGCACGTTGATATTGTTTTTCAATGATATCAGATATTTCCTGATCTATTAGCTCGGCAGTTTGCTCACTATAAGGCTTTGTAAAGCCCATATCATTTTGACCTGATGAATCATAATAGGTAAGGTTTCCAACCTTGTCACTTAATCCGTAAATGGTTACCATGGCCCTAGCTTGCTTTGTGACCTTTTCTAGGTCGCTTAGAGCACCAGTGGATATCTTATCGAAAACTACCTTTTCGGCGGCTCTACCGCCTAAAGCGGCACACATTTCGTCTAACATTTGTTCTGGATGAACTATCAATCGTTCTTCTGGGAGGTACCAAGCAGCTCCTAATGATCGCCCTCTAGGTACGATCGTTACTTTTACCAAAGGCGCAGCATGTTCCAGCAACCAACTCACAGTAGCATGTCCTGCTTCATGAAAAGCCACAGCCCTTTTCTCCGCTGGTGTTATGATTTTGTTCTTCTTTTCAAGGCCACCGACGATTCTATCTACAGCATCCAAGAAATCTTGTTTTTCAACAGCTTTCTTATCGTGTCTCGCTGCTATTAGAGCAGCTTCATTACAGACATTTGCAATATCGGCTCCTGAGAATCCCGGCGTTTGCTTACTTAAAAAGTCCGTATCTAGGTCCTTCGCTTTTTTCAATGGTTTTAGGTGAACCTCGAATATTTCTTTACGCTCCCTGAGATCGGGAAGGTCAACGAAAATTTGTCTATCAAAACGACCGGCACGCATTAAAGCTTTGTCTAATACATCCGCCCTATTCGTAGCAGCGACCACAATGACATTTGCATTGGTGCCGAAGCCATCCATTTCAGTTAATAGCTGATTCAAGGTGTTCTCTCGTTCATCATTGGATCCTGAGAAATTATTCTTTCCTCTTGCACGACCAATAGCATCAATCTCATCAATGAAAATGATGGATGGTGCCTTCTCTTTCGCCTGTTTGAATAGGTCTCTTACGCGAGACGCTCCAACGCCTACGAACATTTCAACGAAATCCGACCCAGATAGGGAAAAGAAAGGCACTTGGGCCTCTCCTGCAACGGCACGTGCCAATAATGTTTTACCTGTACCTGGAGGTCCGATAAGCAATGCGCCTTTCGGAATTTTCCCACCTAAAGCGGTGTATTTTTCAGGATTCTTGAGGAAATCAACGATTTCTTGAACTTCTTCTTTTGCACCTTCCAGTCCAGCGACATCCTTAAATGACGTCTTTACTTCTGTGTTTTGGTCAAAGAGTTTTGCTTTTGATTTTCCTATATTGAAAATTTGCCCACCAGCACCGCCTCCGGCACCTGATGACATACGACGCATAATGAAGATCCATACGCCAATAATCAATGCAAATGGTAACAAGGTCAGTAAGAATTCGCCCCAAACATTGCTTTCAGTGTCAAAATCGATTATTGTGCTGAGACTGTTTTCTTTAATGGTTTCTCTTATATCATTCTCAAAATTCTGAAGATCCCCGAATTCAAATTGATAATTTGGGGCCACAGACGCTGAAGCGAACAAGTTGGTCTTCTTCGTTTTCTTATGAATCTCTTTTTCAAGGGCTTCTTTGGTCAAATACACCTTAGCCTCTCTACGATTAACGATTTCCACCTTCTGTACATCGCCATCTCTTAAAAATGTCAGGAATTGTGATGGCGTTGTGGACGTTGAGCTTTGAAATCCATCGGATCCAGAGAACAGTTGCATCCCAAGGAAAATCACTATGATTATACCATAGATCCAGTACGGACTGAATTTAGGTTTTTTCGTTTCTTTATTATCTTTTGCCATTAATCTTTTTCTTTAGTAACTCGTTTCTATTGCGGTCATTTTTGCATCACCCCAAAGGCTTTCTATATCGTAATATTCCCTTATGTGCTTTTGGAAAACATGAACGACCACATCTACATAATCCATTAAAACCCACTCAGCATTTTCGCTTCCTTCAATATGCCAAGGTTTGTCTTTGGTTTCTTTGCTAACTTTTTTTTGGACTGAATTGACTATAGCGTTAACTTGTGTATTAGAAGTACCTTCACAAATTATAAAATAATCGCAAACCGTATTTTCTATCTCTCTTAGATCAAGAATATTGATGTTTTGTCCTTTTACATCTTCAATCCCATTTATTATCGTTGTTATCAATAGGTCAGCATTGCTATTATTTTTCGCCATTCAATATCTTTAATTTGTGCAAAGTTATTATTTTTTTGTTCTTTAAGGTTTAAAATAATCATAAGATTTATCTTGATAGATATAACTATTTCCTATGCGTATAATCAAACTTAGTGCCATCGGTTCCACAAATACTTTTTTACGACAGATCAGTAGTGCTGAGCCGATAGAAGATTACACAGTCGTTGTCGCAGACCATCAAACAAATGGAAGGGGTCAAATGGGGTCTGATTGGCAAGATCAAGATGGTAAGAATTTGACTTGCAGTGTGTTCAAGGAGCTATCTTTCATTAATTTAGAGGATAATTTTTATATTAGTATAGTCGTTTCTCTATCTGTTATTTCGGTATTGAAGGACCTGAAAATACCTAAAACACATATAAAATGGCCTAACGACATTTTGGCAGGGAATAAGAAAGTTTGTGGTATTTTGATAGAGAATGTCATAAAGAAGAATAATTTGTCAGCATCGATCATTGGAATTGGGCTGAATGTTAATCAAACTGAATTCAAACAATTACCTAATGCGTCTTCATTATTGCAGATCACAGGCAAGCCATTCTCAATTGAAGACCTCCTGAATCAAATAATAAAGGCTTTGCAGCGAAATTTCAGAAGACTTCAAAACAAGGATCTTCAAGGTCTGAAAAAGGACTATGAAGATCAACTTTTTAGAATGAATAAACCGTCAACCTTCATGAGTGAGAAGGGTCATATGTTTTCAGGGTATATTCAAGGGTTGTCGAATAACGGTAATCTTAAAGTCTTATTGGAAGATAATTTGTTAAAGGAATTTGACTTAAAGGAAATCCAATTATTGTACTAAACTGCTTTTGGTAGATTAGTGACCAAGGTTTCTAAGAATTTATTGATAGGGCCCTTGATCATCATAGCCATCATTGGGTTGAAATCGCCTTCAAAATGGAGTTGTACTTGACTTTTATCGGTATCTATTTCTGTTATGTGACTGATCAATGAGAAATTCAATTTACCACCACCTGCTCCAAACACTATTTTGGTAGGAGCCTCAACCTCTTGCCTCTTGAGCTCAATTTCTGGCATTCCTTTTAAGGCAAATACAAAAGTATCTTCACTCAATACCTCAAATTTACTAATGTTTTCAGGCATTAAAAGTTCGAAATTCTTGATATCAGTTATGAAGTTAAAAGTGTCTTCTGCAGATTTGTTGATGGTTGTTTTAGGTGACTCTAAATTCATGATGTTTATTTATTTATGAGGCAATAATCAATTAGCGTTCCATTTTGATGGATTGGCATTCCATTCTGCCAATGTTTCTAATTGTTTATCAGTAATGTATTTGGTTTCTAAAGCCTGCTCAAGCAAGTTCTCATAATTACCTAAAGTATGCAGACTTATGTCCGCCTTCTTGAAATTATCTTCTGCAACCTTGAATCCATAGGTAAAGATTGCGACCATACCCTTTACATTAACCTCTGCGTCCTTAAGAGCTTTTACGGCATTCAGACTACTTTTGCCCGTGCTTATGAGGTCTTCCACCACAACAACATTCTGGCCTTTTTGTATGAACCCTTCAATTTGATTTTGCCGACCATGTTTTTTAGCTTCTGGTCTTACGTATACAAACGGCAAACCTAAAAATTCGGCTACAAGAATCCCAATGCCAATCGCACCGGTTGCTACACCAGCAATAACGTCTGGTTTTCCAAAAGTTCGCTCAATCTGTTTCGCCATGGTTTCTCTTATGAAATTACGTATTGGCGGAAACGAGAGCACGATCCTATTGTCACAATATATGGGTGATTTCCATCCGGAAGCCCAAGTGAATGGGTCTTCAGGTTGCAATTTGATGGCATTTACTTGAAGTAAGACTTCTGCAGTTTTCTTAGCAATTTCTTTGTCAAAAATCATGTGGTAAAATTACGCATAAAATTGTAAGATATTTCAATTATAATGTAACAATAAATAAACAAATGAATGTCGTTAAGTAAACCAAAAATTAATACTTTAGCTATCCTAATCAGGATAATCGATCTGTATGCTCAAAATATTTGTTGGCGATAAACCAATCATCTTAACGACACTTGTTGAGCAAGAAACGGACTTCAAGAATTATCTTCTCAATACAGTTAATATCGGTAAGGTGATTATGGATCTTCAGAAAACGAATTTAAAATCTGTTAGGTTGATTCATAAAAACGAGGGCAAACTCCTAAAAAAATTCTTGAAGTTACTCCCTAATGTTGTTGCTGGTGGCGGAAAGGTGTTTAATGCTAAAGGAGAGATCTTGTTTATTTTCCGGAATGGTAAATGGGATTTGCCTAAAGGAAAGGCAGAACGTGGTGAGACCATTGATAAAACTTCTATGCGAGAAGTTGAAGAGGAAACAGGCGTTGAAGGCTTGGAAGTTACCAAACCGTTGGAAATGACCTATCACATTTTTAAGCGTAATGGCAAACACCAGATCAAGATCACGTATTGGTTCGAGATGAAAACATCTTACGATGGTCTATTGATTCCTCAAGAAAAAGAAGGCATTACTAAAGTTGAATGGTTAGATGCCAAGAAAGCCCGTTTGGCTTTGGAAAATTCGTATGCTAATATTAAGGCTTTGATATAAGGGGTTAAATGATATACAGATATTTTCACAAGGTAATCTTACTTAACCCGATACACAGGATACTGCAAATGTGCTTTCTCATAATTAGGACTTTGTTTATGCAACCAATCTAGTTGCGCATACCAGTTATCGGTAAAGTCGGGCTCGTAAGTTTTTTTAAGGTTGAAATCGATTTGTAATTTCGGGTTACTTGTCAACAACACTTTAACTTGGTCTTCCCAAACATAAGGAGAGAAGCCTTCTTTTTGCTGTAAGACGGTGTCGAAGAAATTCCAATTGAAAAATGAATCTGGTGCTTGAGGTTCCAAGGTCTCCATTAAATATCGAAATGCTGATTGGTCGGTTTTCAGGATATAATCACCTGCTCTAAAAGACATCTCCAGAGTATCCGTCGTCACTTGTGTATTATAATGTGGATAATGCCCTTCATAGGCATTTTTACGGGTTTTATAATCGGAGATTTTGTAGGCTTCAACAGTGAGAGTCGTATCTTTTTCAAAATGGGTCATTTCTACCTCGTTGAGTTGAAGCAATGAGATGACGTTGTGCCATCCTTGAGGAATCACATAGGCTTCGGGAACGGAAACTTCGACTTTAGGCACAAAATAGTTACTGTAGATTACGTCTTTTGTAAAAGGTTTCGTTCTGTCAAACTTCAATCGCTGTGCTCCAGTAATCTCACTTGGTATCATACGGCCTTCATAACCCTTGAAACTCATGGTTGAGGTCTTAGTCGTGTCTCTGGTCCAGTCTAAAGGATACGTTTTAAGATTATAATTGTTTGTAAAGGCGTTAGTTCTAAGCTGTTTTATTTTTTCTGAATCGGTATCAACAATCTCTATCATGCTTTTCATCAGCTCATAAGTGCCTTCAACTCTTTGCTTGTAAGGTTTTAGCATATGTGTTTCAACCATCATGCCTAAAGTATTCCATAAAGTGGTATAGCCTGTTGAGTATCTCGGATAATCCATGAATTGACTGAATCCTTTTTCAGGAACTCGGTTGAATACATTAACATAAGGTGTAATATCCCATTCTTTTTCTGCCAATTTGTTTTCTAATTTGGGCATCATTTCGGTATGTAAGTAATTACCAAGAGTGCCCCCAAGTTTATTGTGCTGTGTGAATAAATGTGTCAATGTGTATTGATAATCTGCGCCATTGCTTACATGATTATCGATAAAGACATCGGGTTTGATTTTGTGAAAAATTTGAGCAAAAGCCCTTGCATTCTTCGTGTCGGCTTTTATAAAATCGCGATTGAGGTCATAATTACGAGCATTACCCCTAAAACCATATTCTTTTGGCCCATTCTGATTAGTGCGCGTTGTTGAATTCCTGTTTAGGCTGCCACCTACGTTATAAATCGGAATCGTAACCAGAACAGTATTTCTAGGTGCTTCAATTTTCCCTTGTACGATATCCCGATAAAGCATCATCGTGGCATCGATACCATCACTTTCACCAGGATGAATGCCATTGTTTATTAGTAGAACACGTTTAGTTTTTCTAATAGCATCCATATTGAAATCGCCATCTGGATTCAATATCGCCATATGCAAAGGCTTTCCAGAATCAGTCTCACCTACTGCTTGTATATGTATTTCAGGATAGGTACGACCTAATTCTTGATAGTATTCTATGGTTTCTTGATAGGTAGCCGTTTCCAATCCATCGGAACGCTCATAAACCGTTGTGAAATCATTATTTTCCTTGTTGATTTTGGATGAACAAGAGGTAAATAGAATCAATAGAACAAGAAATCTTTTCATTTGGCGGAGTTTAGATTACCAAACTTAATGAAATTGAGACAAGATTTTGAATTCTTATTGAATGTAGCCTAGCTTTCTTTCGGTTTTTTCGCCGATGAATTGTTGTAATTGACTTTTATAGGAAGCGATGGTCGTATCGAAAAGGAAATCGAAGAAAGACACATAGGATCCTGGATTGCCTTTTACAATTTTAAAATCCGTGTCTGAATGTGCATATTTGATAAAACACTCTTCCTTAGCATTTTTCCTGAACATTAAGTGGATAAGTATTAGCTCTTCTGGTAACGTTTCGGGAGCTTGACAAACTGTTAGTCCTACACCGAAATGCCAGTAATGATCGGGTCTTAGGTTGATCGCATGTATTAATGCTGGCGTAACAAGATCAAAGTTGTCCTGTTCATTTATTCTATAAAGTGAAAATTGACTATCCGGGATTTGATAATAGTTCTTTAACTCCTTCACTATTTCCATTGAAAGGATATGGCAGTCTGTTTTGTATGATTCGAAATTGGATTGTGCGATACCATATGCACCGCACAATTCATGAAATTTACTTTGTTCCATTAGTTAAGTATTTGTATAAATGGTCGCTTATTTCACAATATCCTAACTCAAGTCTTCATGGTTTTTTAACCACTAGGTCTTAACCTATCTCTAATATGAAGATAACATTGGTATCTTATTGTTTGATGATTTTAAGATTTTTTGAACCAGATTCACTTTTAAATTGCAATACGTATATGCCCTTTGTTAATGAAGATAAATCCACTTGATCTTGAACATTATCAAAATGTAAGACTTCTTGGCCTAGAACTGATACGACTCTTATCGATACCATTCCGGTTTGTGAATCTATGTTCAATATATCAGTGACTGGATTCGGGTATATTTTAATAAAAGAGTTTTCATTTTCAGAAACGGACAGTCGGTTGCTTACCTCTTGAACGGCTGCCAGAGCGTCTAATTTACCATATCCCCAATCTGCATTTGGTACCGTGCCGGTAAAACTGTCTTGTCTTGATGTTTGATTCAAGATGTCCTTTATTTCTTGATTGGTCAAGGTTGGGTCCAACTCAAGCATCAAGGCAATAACGCCACAAGACACTGGTGCTGCAGCACTAACGGCATTTTGAATGCCATAGAAACCATTGCCTCCTAGCACTTGGTTGGCCGCAAAAAACTCATAAAAGGAGTCGGGATAATAGGGGCCAATTAACACTTCGCCTGGAACGACAAAATCGATGGCTTGTCTTCCGTCATAGGTAATACCAGAGCTACTTCCTGCCCATAATTCTCCTGGGTTGCCTGCACCTGTTATGCTTCTAGGTACACCATTAATATCTGTCCATGTGTTATCGACTACATAATCGCCAGGAGAAATTACATTAAAGGAAGATGTGTAGTCATTAAGGCTCGAACCAGAGACTACAAAGCTGCCAAAACTGTTATTGTTGTAATAGAGTGATGGGTTGAGTGATGCGTTAAATACACCATCATCATTTATTGAGGTGCCAGTTAAGATTACCTTGTAGACACCATTCGGACCAAAAAAATCTACCAATAATTCTCTTGTATTGCTCGTAGCACCATAGAATTCCTGATTTGCTCCTCGATGATATTTATTGAAAATCCCAGATATGAATTTGTCATTAACCATATTCGCACCGGCGGGCGCGGTGTAGGGGCCATATTGTGTGCCATTAGGCACCTCAATAGTTACGTCAAATCTGTCATCTTCACTGTAATAAAGATCTAATCTTACATTCGAAGAAAACTTGTTTATAAGCAGTTCTATGGTCTGTCCTTGTGCAATAGCAGTACTTGCGTGATTGTCTTGACCGCCATCATCCCCAATACCACATACCAAGACATGACCTTGCGCTATGAAATCGTCCATGGCCCTGCTAACAGTACTGGTGCCATCAGTCGGGCCACCAATGGACCCGAAATTCATTAGCGTTACACTTGGTAATCCTAGTTCAGTGACTTTATCATGAATAAATTGAAGTGCAATAGGAATGTCTGATGCATTAAAATATCCGGCTTCACTTGGCTGTGTCCCGTAGGCCTGAAAACCATCCTGGATCATTTTAACGACTATTAGTTTGGCTTTAGTTGCAACTCCCTTAAATTCTAGATTCGTTGTTCCACCTCCATTTCCAGCGGTAATACCAATACAAGCATTACCATGTCCATGCCTATCTATAGAAATTGGTGTGCCACCAGCAATTAAGGCAGCATTGATATCCGCTTCTGTGAAAATTGTGCCACGACCATAAGGGTTGTTTGGTGCATTCGCGCCTGCTTGATTTACCATATCGTAAATATATGCGACTCTAGTTGTGCCGTCGGGATTCAGATACGCCGGATGTCTATAGTCCAAACCTCTCTCCATACTTGCAAAAATGACGCCTTCTCCGGTGAGATTGAATTGATTCCAAACATCATCGATATTAGATTCGGCAATCGCTGGATTGCCTTGAGAGAAAATTAAAAATGGAATTAGTAAAAAGAAAAGTACAGTTGATTTCATAATTTATTGGATTTAAAATAAGTATATACTATGCATCGAAGACTTATTGCAATGTCATCGCTTTCCAAAAAAGAAAATCTAAGAATTTTAATTAATAGCTCAATAAAATTAATAAAAATTTCGTAATCATTTGATAAACACTGTTAAATAGGAGATATTTTGATTCGCCAAGGATAATTTTATTTTGAAAAATCATTTTCAAACGTTTGCGTATTTATTGATTACCAATTCTTGCTCTTCTTCATATAAGATGTATTTTTACGGCTTCTTAAACACGCCTCATGACAGAATTCATACGTAAACGAGCGGCAAACGCCAAGAATGATATTTTAAGTGGTTTCACAGTGGCATTGGCCTTGGTGCCAGAAGCAGTGGCTTTTGCCTTTGTGGCAGGAGTAGATCCATTAGTGGGTTTGTATGCTGCCTTTATGATAGGTTTGATCACCGCAATATTTGGAGGTCGACCTGGAATGATCAGTGGAGCTACAGGTGCTTTGGCAGTGGTTATGGTGGCGCTGGTCGCTAAAGGAAACGCCATGGGAATGGAAGGCGAGAATCTTGGGTTGTACTATTTATTTGCAACTGTTATCTTGATGGGAATCATTCAAATGTTGGCAGGTGTCTTTAAATTGGGCAAGTTCGTAAGATTGATACCGCATCCAGTAATGATGGGGTTCGTGAACGGTTTGGCAATTGTGATATTCTTGTCGCAATTAGGCATGTTCAGGGATGCAAATGGCGATTGGTTCAATGGGCCGAAATTATGGGTGATGGTCGCCTTGGTAGGTTTGACCATGGCAATTATGTTCGGCTTGCCTAAACTCACTAAGAAATTACCTGAAGCATTGATTGCCATATTAGTGGTGTCGGCCATTGTTATTTTTGGGAATTTGGACGTGGCGACAGTAGGTAGTTTTATCAGAGATGGGGGAGGAGAAGGACTTAAAGGCGGATTGCCTAGCTTCCAGTTTGACATTTTCAATAAAGTGCCTTTCAATCTAGAAACTTTAAAATTCATATTTCCTTATGCCTTAATACTTGCAGCTATTGGACTCATAGAATCCTTGATGACCTTGAATCTTATTGATGAATTGACGGAAACCAGAGGAAATTCCAACAGAGAATGTCTAGCGCAAGGTGGTGCCAATATCGTCACAGGCCTGTTTGGAGGTATGGGTGGCTGTGCTATGATTGGGCAGTCCTTAATAAACATAAAGGGGGGAGGACGAGGACGATTATCAGGAATTGTAGCAGCTTTAGCATTGCTCGGATTTATCTTATTTGCATCTGGCCTGATAGAACAAGTACCCATAGCGGCCTTGGTTGGTGTGATGTTCATGGTAGTAATCGGAACCTTTGCATGGAGTAGTTTCAGGATCTTGAACAAGATTCCACTTACGGATCTGTTTGTATTGGTCTTAGTATCGGCTTTGACCGTGATCTTTGACTTGGCTATAGCCGTTGTCGCTGGTGTGATAGTGAGTGCTTTGGTATTTTCCTGGGAGAATGCGAAGCGGATTCGCGCAAGAAAACGATTAAAAGAAGATGGTACCTTGATATATGAAATTTGGGGGCCATTATTCTTTGGTAGTATTTCGGCATTCAATGATAAGTTCGATGTGAAGAATGATCCAGACAAAGTGGAAATAGATTTTGTAGAATCACGCATAAGTGATCATTCGGCCTTAGAAGCTATCTTCAACCTTGTTGAAAAATATGAAACAGCTGGAAAGTCAATCAAGCTCAAACACTTGAGCGAAGACTGTAAAGTGCTACTCTACAAGTCGAGTCCGAAATTTCATGAAGTCATAGAAGAGGATATTGATGATCCGCGTTATCATTTGGCAGCTAACCCTGAGGATTTTCCTAAGCCCCTTTCTGAATATAAATTATAATAGTGAGTAATTACTCATTATTAAAAATGATATTTCTGTAATATGAATTCCTTAGTTCGTTGTTTGTCATCAATGGTTTCCCTGATAAGTGATGCAGCAAGACCATTAAGGTACTGCAGTAAAAAATTCGTTTCGTACAAAGGGTTTCGATATCTTAATTTCGTAAAGGCTTTTATGAGTTGATCTTTTAGAGGGTCGAATATTGCAATTGCTTGATTGCCTAATTCCCATCTAAGTTTCAATAATAGTTTACAGTATTTCCAGTCTTTATCATCAATTACAAAAAGTAACTCTAGTGTTTTCTTGATTACTTCCTTCGGTTCTTCTTCATTTATAATAGGAAGGAAAAGCCTATTTACTCGCTGTCCTCCTTCATTAAGAATAGCTTTCAAAAGCCCTTCTTTGTTCTGGAAATGCCGAAAGATCAAGCCCTCGCTTACATCTGCTATTTTTGCTACGCGGCTTGTAGAAGTCGCATGATAGCCTTCTTCTGAAAATAAGTGAAGGGATGCCTCTAAAATTTGATTTTGTTTCTTGGTCATATTAGTAAGTGAACACTCACAAAAATAATAAAATATTTATAGAATTAGGATTCTATTTATAAAATTCGGATTTGTCGACGACTAAGGTGGTGAGTTCAACTGTGTGATTGTCTGGATCTTTTAGGTAAATGGAATGTGTGTAGTGATGATCTTGGAACGCGAATTGTTCACCAATTTCATTAAAATATTCTTGGGCTTTCTTGAAATCTTCATTAGAAACATTAAAAGCAAAATGGTCTATAAACGTACTATTGAAGGCTTTCTGAATAGTACCATCCTTCAGTCGGGCAGGGAATATGGCTACACCTGCAGTACCGGACATCATGAAAATTGGAAATTCGCCCCATTCATCATATTGATGCTTTTTTAATCCAATAACGCGCTCATACCAATCTATCGAGGTAGGCATGTCTTTGACACGTATAGCGACATGATCCAGAAAATTAATATTAAATGGCTTCATTTTTTTACTCTTACACTCTTGGGAACAAGTTTGGTATAATCACCATTATTCCTAATGACATCACGAACGATTGAGGAGGCTATGTATGATGTTTTAGCGGCAGTCAATAGGAATACTGTTTCAATAGGCGCAAGATCACGATTGGTATGAGCAATTGCTTTTTCAAATTCGAAATCAGCAGGGTTACGAAGACCTCGAAGTATGAATTCAACACCGATCTCTTGGCAGTAATTCACCGTTAGGCCTTTATAGGTCACAACTTTAACTTTTGGTTCGTCTTTAAAGGCGTCTTCAATGAACTTCTTCCGCTGTTCCAAAGAAAACATATATGATTTTCCGGCATTAACACCAATGGCCACAATGATTTCATCAAAAAGTGTCACACCCCTTTTAATAATGTCGTAGTGTCCTAAGGTCAATGGGTCAAATGATCCAGGGAATAATGCTCGTTTCATAACTTAAATTTAAGCTTTTTTGTTCAATGCCTCTTCAATCGCATTGCCAAATAGTTCTGTCAATGAGATCCCAGCGCAAACGGCTTGCTGAGGTAGGATACTTTCTTTGGTAAATCCAGGAATAGTGTTCACCTCTAATAAATGAGGCTCTCCATTCTTGAAAATATACTCACTTCTCGAAAAACCACTCAGTTTCAGTATTTCATAGACACGTTTGGCAATAATAGTCACCTTTGTTTCTTGTTCTTTAGTCAGTCGTGCTGGTGTTATTTCTTGAGATTCTCCTAAGTACTTGGCTTTGTAGTCGAAAAAATCATTCTCACTCACGATTTCAGTGATTGGCAAGACCTTAGTATTGCCTTTATAGGTTATGACGCCCACCGAAACTTCTACACCATCCAAAAAAGATTCAATTATGATTTCATTATCTTCCTTGAATGCTAGATCTATAGCGTTTTGAAGCTCCTCTTTTTTATAAACTTTGCTAATCCCAAAGCTGCTGCCTGCTTTGTTGGCCTTAACAAAACAAGGTAAGCCGACTTTCTCAAGGATAACATCTTCATTGACGCTATCGCCAAGATCGAGATAATAGGATTCAGCGCATTTGATGCCATAAGGTTTCAATGTAGAGAGCAAATCTCTTTTGTTAAAGGTCAAAGCAGCTTGATACATCGTACAGCTGGTGTGAGATATGCCAAGTAGTTCAAAATATCCCTGCATGTATCCATCTTCACCTGGAGTACCATGAATGGCATTAAAAACACAATCAAAAGTGATTTTGGTTTCATTGACCATAATGGAAAAATCATTTTTATCGACTGGAAATTCATCTCCATAAATATCAACAAAGACCCAACGATCTGCATAGACATGAATTTTATAAGCTATGTATTTAGAGCTGTCCAAAGACTCAAAGACCATTTCTCCGCTCTTTAAGGAAATCTTGTATTCGCTAGAATACCCTCCCATGATGATGGCAATATGTTTATGCATACTAATAAAATGCGTTTATAAACGTTTTCGTAAAAATATCATTTATTATCTGTAAACTAAAAACCTAGCAGATTTTATATATTTGTGTGATAAATTTTTTAGATGAGCATCGTAAAATTCTTGACCAGTAAAGTGTTTCTTATGCAATTGCTTTTGGCTATTGTGGCGGTTGTTGTAATGTGTTTCTTAGTGTTACAATGGTTGAAGGTTACAACCAATCATAATGATTTCGAAACCGTTCCTGACTTAAAGGGAAAGACTATAGAAGTAGCCCAAATGCAGTTGAAGGATAACGATATGGTCATGCAAATACAAGATTCTGCTAATTACAACCCTAAATACCCAAAATATTCTGTTATTGAACAAAACCCGTTGGCAGGCACCAAGGTCAAGCAAAATAGGAAGATATATTTGATCTTGAATCCATCTGGTTATCGTAAGGTCGCTGTTCCGGATTTAAGACAGCAGACCTTTAGGAATGCCAAGCCAGTGCTTAATGCCTTGGGATTTGAAGTTGGAAAGATTACCTATCGCGATAATATTGGTAAGGATATGGTTCTAGGTTTGCGTTATAATGGTAGTACCTTAACACCAGGCACCAAACTGGAAAAAATGAGTAAGATCGACCTTGTTCTCGGTAATGGCAAACGCCCTTCAAATTAGATGACAGAAGATCAGAAAGACATAGGAGAAAATGATGGTCTTTATGAACATCATTCATTTGTAGCCGAAAAAGGCCAACAGCCACTGCGTATTGATAAGTATCTCATGAATTTTATCGAAAACGCTACGCGCAACAAGATACAAGCTGCCGCCAAGAACGGTAGTATTCTAGTGAATGACATTGCTGTAAAATCCAGTTATAAGGTGAAGCCGTATGATCAGATCAAGGTCATGTTCGCCCATCCGCCTTACGAAAATCTATTGGTACCGGAAGATATCCCTATTGATGTTATTTATGAAGATGATGAATTGCTAGTGGTTAACAAACCTGCTGGCATGGTAGTGCATCCTGGTCATGGTAACTATTCTGGGACATTGATCAATGCCCTGACATTTCATTTTGATAATCTTCCTAATAATTCCAGCGAGCGCCCCGGTTTGGTGCATCGTATCGATAAGGATACCAGTGGTTTGTTGGTGGTTGCCAAGACTGAAGAAGCCATGACACATCTAGCAAAGCAATTCTTTGACAAGACGAGTGAGCGTGAATATGTCGCTATTGTTTGGGGCAATATGGATGAAGACGAAGGGACCGTTGAAGGGAATATAGGGAGGCATCCCAAAAACAGATTACAGAATACGGTATTTTTTGGAGATGAAGAAGACAAAGGAAAGCCGGCTGTGACACATTATAAAGTAATTGAACGACTTGGTTATGTGACCTTGGTTGCGTGCAAATTGGAAACAGGTCGTACCCATCAAATACGTGTGCATATGAAATATATTGGCCATACGCTCTTCAATGATGAACGATATGGCGGAGACAAGATCCTGAAGGGTACCACCTTTACCAAGTACAAACAATTCGTGGATAATTGCTTTAAGATACTACCAAGACAGGCGCTTCATGCTAAAACTTTGGGCTTTGAACATCCGAAGACCGGAGAATTCATGTCATTTACTTCAGAAACTCCAGACGATATGACTCAGTGTATAGATAAATGGCGTCATTATTCCAAGCATCAAAGTTAGAAGCCATAGCATATAGATTTTTTCGATTGACTTATCATTTTTTTCAAAAAGCGTATGTTGACATTTATCAATGGTAATCGTAACTTTGAAAACGAAAAATAATGATCACATGAAATTAGTCCTTTCTCCAGCAAAATCCCTTGATTACGACAGAAAACTCCCTACCTCATTGCATACTGAAGCATGTTTTCTTACTGAGGCTGAGCGATTGAATAAATTGCTCAAGAAAAAATCTGCAAGGAGCTTGTCGAAACTCATGAGTATATCCCCAGCATTGGGTCAGCTTAATTATGAGCGTAACCAAGATTGGAGTTTGCCTTTTGATCAAAAGAATGCCCGCCCAGCCGTTTATGCTTTTAATGGTGATGTGTACAGAGGATTAGATGCTTATGGACTCCCTGAAAAGAAATTGAATAAACTCCAGGAAACCGTGCGGATTATTTCGGGACTTTATGGCTTGTTAAGACCATTGGACTTAATTCAACCGTACAGATTGGAAATGGGAACTAAATTTCCAGTTGGGAAGAACAAGAACTTATATGAATTCTGGCGCAAGAAAGTCACTCAGACTTTGAATGATCAATTAGGAGAAGACGAATTATTCCTGAACCTAGCTAGTAATGAGTATTTTAAAGCAATTGACACCAAAGATTTGAAAGTACCCGTTGTACATGTGGCTTTTAAAGAATTTAGGAATGGAGAATACAAAATCATTGCCATTTTTGCGAAAATTGCAAGAGGCTTAATGACGCGCTATATCTTGGATACTGACGCCAATACTATAGACGCCATTAAAGGCTTCCACTATGAAGGTTACGGATTTAGCGAAGAGCTTTCTAGTGCAACCGAATTAGTATTTACACGATAATTATTTAGCTGCCTTAGTTGTTGTCTTAGTTGCCGCCTTAGTTGTCGCCTTGGTTGTCGCCTTGGTTTCTTTTTTAGCGGCAGGTTTGGCTGCAGCCTTTTTAGGTTTGGCCTTTTTAGGTTTGGTCGTAGCAGTAACTATTTTCTTTCGAGGCCTAAGTACACCATAAGACCCTCTATTTATTTTTCCTCTTTTAGTTTTCTTGTCTCCTTTTCCCATTATAATCCTTTGATTTGATCATAAAATACAAAAATTCAGGGTCTCAGGCAACATATCATTCAATTGGATGCAATGATTTACATTATCTTGAAGCTTGTATTGCCCAACTCCAGCTTTATGGGTAACTTTAGTAACTTATAAAAAGTACGGCTATGAAAAACACATGTTTAATTATAACAACACTCCTGATATTTGGAACGCTTAATGGATTTGCTCAAGACTTCCTGACAGGAACCGTTACCAATAGTAAGAAAAAACCAGTATCCAATGCTCTTATTTATCTCGATACCATCAATTCGGGTGTCATAACAGATAAAAAAGGATTCTATAAAGTTGAAATCCCAGATAGTATGGAAAGTATTAACGTGTATTCCTATAAGTATGGGTTATTATCGTCTGCGATCAATGACAATCTTGTTATTAATTTTGTATACCTCGATGGTAAAAAGAACAAGAAAGATAAAATCAGGAAAGGAAAAAATGTGGCTATTACCTACTCAGAAGATGAAAAAAAATTTGTAGCACGAAGTGTTCCTGAGTTGGAATCTGATGTGGAAAAAGAGTTTGCAACTTACAGAACCATTTATGACCTTTTACGTGGTCGTATAGCTGGAGTCACTGTTACACAAACAAATCAAATTCGAATTAGAGGTGCAAATTCGGTTGTTGGCTCTGGTGACCCACTCTTTGTGGTGGATGGAACTCCGGTATTCAGTATTGACAATATCCAGCCTGTAGACGTGCAGGATATTAAAGTCCTGAAAGGGCCGGATGCTTCTGTTTACGGATCTCGAGGGTCTAATGGGGTTATTGTGATCACGACTAAATCCTAAGTGTTTTTTCATAAACACCCATACGTACCATTCATTCAAGAGGACACTAAGAAACTGATCGTTGGTACCTTACCACCTCCGCGATTTACTACTGGTGAGTTACTTGAAAAGGATGTGAATTTCTGCTACGGTAGCTATTACAATTCACTTTGGTTGTATATCGATAAAATACATGACCTTAATTTGCGCTATGATAATTCACAGGAAGCCATAAAGCAACGAAAGGATTTCCTGATTACGAACCAAATCGGCGTATGCGATATAGTAGAGAGTGCTGAGCGTGATAAAATTGATGCTTCTGATCTTGGGATGCAAAATATTATATTACGAGATGTGGTAGGATATTTAATGATACATCCTAAAATTGAAACCCTTTTGTTTACAGGAGGAAATAGTAAAAATGGTCCAGAGTATTTCTTTCGAAAACATATAAAAGCGTATCAACTCAAGCTGGAATTAGTTTCGAGGGGAACACCAAAAATTCATCAATTTAATTTAGAAGATAGAATAATTAAAACGGTTTCATTGACTTCGGGTTCTGGAGCGGCCAATATTTCCATTGGAAGCAATCCTCTATATAAACAACTCAAAGCAAAAAATCCAGACTTCAATACATTCGATTTTAGGGTGCTTCAGTATCGAGAGTTTTTTTAGTATTGAAGAGACTTGATTTTAGTTGATAAGCGGCCGAAATAAATCTTTCATTGCTTTACTCATTGTCATTGATCATCTTCTTGATCAACGAAATTTGACCTAAATGATAGTAGCTATGCTCGATTATGCCTTCAATATTTCTTTTATAAGTTCCATATTTCTTTTCTACGAAGTACTCTTCCAAATTTTCGTCGGACATGAGCTCTACCTGACTGGCGAATTTCTCAGAATTCGCCAACAATTCGTTCAATAGGTCATTCCAGTCTTCTTTCGACACGATTTTAGGCATATCGAAACTGTATTTGTCCCGAATATCAAGAGTACCACCATCAAATACGTTGAGAACACCAGCAACATAATAATTGATATGGAATGCCAATGCAGCAATTGTATTTAGGTCCTCAACTTTTGTAATGGCCTCTGTCCAGAAGGTGTCGGTTAATTGTGACTTATAATTTGTATTGGCGATCCAAGTGCCATTTAATAGAACTTCCCTGAAACGATGTGCTAATTGCTTTGATTTTTCCATCAGGTTATAGTATGATTACTTATTGTATTTCATTGTTCTGTGCGTACAACTTCTTATTTATGAGTGCATTAGGTTGTTGAATAGTTTCTTCGAGAGTCATGATCGTAGCTTGTAAGATGTGCACAAACTAAGATACTAAAAAGTAGCAAATCCAATGCCTATAACAAATGGGCGATGCATAGAGGTGTTGTTACAGAACTACATTGGGAAAGCGCTGGTTACTTATTCATGGCCGGTATAATTTTTATAATTGCCTTGCTGTTCGAGCGTGGAATCGAAATTCAATCAGAAAACGAATTAACCATTTAGGGTATGGCCATAGTTGTAAATTTAGATGTCATGATGGCAAAGAGAAAAATGTCATTGAATG